>ENA-OQHZ01000004-OQHZ01000004.1-human-gut-metagenome-genome-assembly--contig:-NODE-4-length-237391-cov-8.592026_pt1 | contig 237391 bp, 194 predicted proteins | sample MGYA00242642_ERZ504734 | MGnify/ENA primary metagenome ERZ504734 (study PRJEB26092, sample SAMD00036210) | human gut metagenome | host: Homo sapiens | study: EMG produced TPA metagenomics assembly of...
CGCGATGGGCGGGGATAGCCCGATTATTTTCCGGTTCGACGAACAGCCGATCGTGTCAAATTTGGTCTAACAGAGCCAATCTTTTTGAGTTTCGTCCTCAAACTTACCCAAACCATGAAGCTCTGCCAACATCCATGACCCATCTGGCATCCGCCAACCATAATCTGCCAGATAATAGCCGGCATTTCCTGGTCGAGCAATCTCAACCTGAAGCTCAGGCGCAACGACTCCAGCAAGGATCATTGCCGCTCGCGCCTCGGACTCTCCCCCGTTATCCGACCTCCCGTCCATATGCTCGAACACGCCAAACGCACGGGCGATGCCATGCAAACCGCGACAATTGGCCTGTGCATACGCACGCAGCTCCTCGCGGTCGACATCATACTCACGAGCCAATCCATCGGCGTAGCCAAGCGCATACCGAAATGCACTCGCGCGGGCAATATCGACCACCGTCCGATAGGGGTCCGTCAGCGTAAACGGGCCGAGCCGCCATAACTCACCTGGGCGCCATCGACGATACTCAACGAACTCATATGTATCGCGCCCGGTAGATCTCGGCAACAACATCTGAACGGCATTAAGCAGCGAGTAAGCAGAGCCGATACCGTACAGCAATGCCGCCGTTGAACCGCAGAAAATGGCATCCGGTTCGACGGCCGCAATAGCAGATGCAAGCTGGAAAATGCGGGCTTCCACGTCAAGGTGGCTCCAACAAACAGGATCGGCGTACACATGGTTATAGAGTCGAATTAAAAGCTCTTCCTGCATAAGCTCACGCGCGCGCCGCTCATCCCAAGGATCAGTCGTTATCAATAGCTGCTCGTCATGATGAATCCCGAGAGCGGAAAACAGCATCTTGGCATATGACTTCGGAAAATGTTTAGCTTTATTGGACATGACCCGCACCATAACAATCAAGAACGAGTGAACGCCTTTACGCTATCGCAGAACGGCATTTAAATACCTTGCCAAAAGCTGACCAAAAGCTTGACGTCGCAGGTCAGAGCTTCAAAAAATATTTCCACTCTCGGTAGACGGTCGCTACGACCCTCCCAACGGCATCAAAATCCACCCTTACAATTAGTTGCGGTGAAATACGGACTACATGGGCCATAAAAGCCGAAAAACAGTCCGTATTTCACCGCAACTTAGGAGGGGATGTGGGGTCCCCGGCATGTATATGAAAACGACTCTGGCGCCAAATGAAGCCAAAGCCGTTAAAACTATCCTATGGAGCGGGCGACGGGAATCGAACCCGCGTCATCAGCTTGGAAGGCTGGGGTTCTACCATTGAACTACGCCCGCAAGATATGGTCGGGACGACAGGATTTGAACCTGCGACATCCTGCTCCCAAAGCAGGCGCGCTACCAAACTGCGCCACGTCCCGAAGGTGTTGAGCAGCTAAGGTCTAAACCTTGCGTGTCCCAAAGCGAAGGAAATTATAGGGGAGACTCCCCGCCTGTGCAAGCATTGATGCCTTAGCTCCTCGAATGTGCAACAAAACGACTATGGAGCAGACCGATCACAAAGGCAACCACGGCAACCGGCGCCCACGCGGCACCGATATCCGCCAGAGGCAGTGCATCGAACGGCAGCCACGCGCCCGCAAAGAACGCATCGCGGACCGAGGTGATCACACTCTGCACAGCAACCACGCCGCCGACCCACACCCACACCTGCGGATGAGCGTCGCAAAAGCCGTGCACCAGGCCCATCAGTACCAGTACGATGGCAACGGGATACAAGGCGTTGAGCATGGGCACCGAGAACATAAGAATCACGTCGAGGCCCACATTGGAGAGCACGCACGAAAACGCCGCGAACACAAAGGCGAGAATCGCAAAGGGACGGCGCATGGCCTCCTCGGAGGCCTCCGCTCCCCCTTCGACCACATACGTCTCGCAGAAGTAACGCGAGCAGCAGCTGATGAGGCCGATGCACACGTTCATGCAGGCAAGGAAAAAGATCGCAAAGACGACGACCGTGCCGACAAGACCAAAGTGCATAGAGGCCGAACGGGCGAGGATGGCGGCGCCGTTAGTAGCATCGGGCATAACCGTGCCGAGCTGCATGCCGGCAAGCGCCAGGCCGCAGTAGATGACGGCCATGAGCACGCCGGCGATCACACCGGAACGCGAAATCTCGAAGGCCACGCGCTTGTCATCGGTAACACCCAGCTCGTGGATGGTCTCGGCGATGATAATGCCAAAGGCGAGCGACGCGAGCAGGTCCATGGTCTGGTAGCCGGTCAAAAAGCCTTGCACGGCGGCGCCTGCATCGTAGGGAGCCTGAGGCGCGGCAGCCGGTCCCAGCGGCGAGATCACGGCAGCACCCACAACCAGCACGATGAGCGCGATAAGCGCGGGGCCCGTAATGCGACCAAGCACGCGCGTGATGACGCCCGGACGCAGCGTGAGCGCAAACGCGACGACGAAGAACCCGATGGCAAACACCAGACGTGCCGTGCCGAGCGAAACACCCTCGGGTAGCAGCGGCACCAGCATTTCGAACGCCGTGGAGCTCGTGCGCGGAATGGCCAGGCACGGACCGATGGCCAGATACACAGCCGCGACAAAGAACTCACCAAACTTGGGGTGCACGCGCCCGGCCAGCTCGCGGGCCGTACCGGCGAGCGCGACAGCGATAAAGCCCATGACGGGCAGGCCAATGGCGGCAATCAGAAAGCCGAGCATGGCGACCGGCGTGGCAGAACCTGCCTGCAACGCCAGCAGCGGCGGAATAATGAGGTTGCCGGCGCCAAAGAGCATCGAGAACAGGGCGATGCCGACGGTGACGACATGGTCGGAGCGCAGACCGCGCGGGGCGGATGAAGCCATGAGAGCACCTTTCGAATCGAAACAAAAACGGGACGGGCAAAAGACCCGTCCCGCAAGTATATACGCTCTAGCAGCTTTAGCAGGCTAAATCGCGCAAAGCGTCAATCGCGGTGTCGACTTCTTCGGCCGTGTTGAAGTAACCAAACGAGAAGCGAACCACGCCCTGGCGCTCGGTTCCCAGCGCGCGGTGCATGAGCGGAGCGCAATGGGCGCCGGGGCGCGTCGCAATCCCCCACCCTTGCATGAGCGCGTCCGAGATCTCGGCCGAATCGATATCGCCCACGTTGAGTGAGACGATCGCCGAGCGCACGGGCTGGTCAAACGCACCGTAGAGCGCAATACCGGGGATTTCGCGAACGCCGGCGAGGAAGCGCTCAGCCAGCGCGCGTTCGCGAGCTGCAATCGTCTCCACCCCGCCCTGGGCCTCGATAAAGTCGAGACCAGCGGAAAGACCCGCGATGCCGTGGCCGTTGAGCGTGCCCGCCTCAAGGCGCGTGGGCCACTCCATGGGCTGCAACGAATCGAAGCTGTGCACACCCGTGCCGCCCATGGCCCACGGTGCCACGTCAACGCTCTCCGCCACGGCCAGGCCGCCGGTCCCCTGCGGGCCCATAAGCCCCTTGTGGCCGGTAAAGCACACGACGTCGAGGCCCATGGCATCCATGTCAATCTTCGCCGTACCGGCAGACTGCGAGGCATCGACGATCACAAGCGCACCGGCAGCATGGGCCATGGCCGCCACACGCGCAATGTCAACCGCGTTGCCAGTCACATTGGAGGCGTGCGTCACCACCACGGCACGCGTACCGGACGTGACTAGTCGCTCGAGCTCGTCGTAGTCGAGCAAGCCGCTCGCATCGCAACCCGCATGCTCAACCGTCACCACCTGCTCTGCCGCCAGGCGGTTGAGCGGACGCAGCACGGAGTTGTGCTCGAGCACCGTTGTGACCACACGGTCGCCGGGGCGCACCACCCCATTGATGGCGGTGTTGAGCGCCGCCGTAGAGTTGGGCGTAAAACAAACATGGTCAGCACGCGGGCAGCCCAGCAAGCGCGCAAACTTGGCACGGCAAGCGTGAATCGTACGCGCCGCGTCGAGCGCACCCGACGTGGCGCCGCGCCCGGCATTGCCGAGCGAACACATCGCCTGCGTCACGGCATCGATGACCGTCTGCGGCTTGTGCATGGTCGTCGCCGCGTTATCCAGGTAGATCATCGCACGACCTCCCACATATCAATCACGGTAAAGCCCTCGGTAGGAACGCCCGCCGCGGCGAGTTCGCCGCGCAGCAGCTCCTCATCGGCAGGCAACGCCTTCCACGCCAGACCGCAGCCGGCAGCGACCTCCCCGGGCACGGGAATCGTTCGCCCGGGAAGGCCGCGCTCGACGCACAGGGACTCGCAACCCATGGCGGCCGCCGTGGTGGGAAACGTGATGACAAGCGCCGGGCGCTTCTCCCTCATGGCAACTCCAACCAATACGCTACGGGCGCACGACGCGCACGGCCTGCTCCATCTTCTCCACGATCACGTACATGTTGGTGACCTCGCCCACCGCAAGCTGGTCTTTAATGCCATAGTGGTCCAGGCAGGTACCGCAGGTGAGAATCTCGACACCCTGCTCGGCCAGGCCCTTCAGGTCGTCGAGCACCGGCGAGCCCTCTACGGTGAGCTTGGCACCGCCGTTGTAGAACAGCATAGTCGCGGGCAGCTCCTCCTGCTGCGTCACGGCAAAGATGAAGGCCTTCATGAGCTTGTGGCCCAGCTCGTCGTCGCCGCGGCCCATGCAGTCGGTGTAGACGGAAACGACGAGTTTGCCCTTGCCGGCGCTGGCACCACAGAAGGCAGCACCATCCTGCTCGGGATCGGCCACGGCAACGGCGCCAGAGGTCGCCACGGTCACGTGCCACTCGGCATCAGAAACCTTCTCAACCGAGGCTGCGCAGCCCTTCTCCTGCGCCATCTTGGAGATGTTCTTGACGGCGGTCTCGTTGTCGACCGAGGTCACCACAGCGCCCTCGCCATCGAGCTGTTTGAGCGCCTTAAGCGTCTTGACGACGGGCAGCGGGCAGGCATCGCCCATGGCATTGACTTCAATCTTGGTAGACATAGCAAATTCCTTTCGAAAGAACCGTTCTAGAGAACGGTAAACAGTTACATAAACGTGCGGGCTAGCGAACAACGCGGACGGCAGGACCGCCCGGCTCCGCCTCGCACACGCGCCCGACAACGGCCGCGATGCGCCCCTCGGCATCCAGGCGACACGCAAGCTCATCCACATCGGCAGCAGGCGCTGCGATAAGCAGGCCACCAGACGTCTGCGGATCGTACAGCGCGTCGAGCATGCCCGGCTCCAGGTCATCGTCGGCAGCTACACGCGGGCCAAAGAAGTCCTGGTTGCGGTAGGCGCCGGCAGGGATAATGCCCAGACGCGCCATGTCGAGCACCTGATCAAAGAGCGGCACCGCCCCCGACGCAAGCTCAATCTGCACGCCCGAGCCCTCGGCCATCTCGCACGCATGCCCGATCAGGCCAAAGCCCGTAATGTCGGTGCAGCCGTGAATTTCGAGTCCCTCGGCCAGGCGAATCGGCGCCTCGTTGAGGGTGCGCATCGAGTCAAACATGGCTGCGGCCTCGTCCTGCTCGATGAGCTCGCCCTTAATGGCCGTGGTGATGATGCCCGAGCCGATGGCCTTGGTCAGCAGCAACGCATCGCCCACGCGCGCGCCGCTGTTGGCGAGCATACGGTCAAGCGCGACAAACCCGCTCACGGACAAGCCGTACTTGGGCTCGTCATCGTTGATGGTGTGGCCGCCCGCGATGGAGCAACCCGCCTCGACGCACTTGTCGGCGCCGCCCGCCAGAATCTGACCGGCAACCTCAACGCCCAGGCAACTGGGAATGCACAGCAGGTTCATGGCATGGCTCGGCCGCCCGCCCATGGCGTAAATGTCCGACAGCGAGTTGGCCGCGGCGATCTGGCCAAACAGAAACGGGTCGTCGACCATCGGCGGGAAGAAGTCGACGGACTGCACGAGGCCCAGGTTCTCCCCCACCTTGAAGACGCTCGCATCGTCGGAGGTATCGAACCCCACGAGCAAGTTGTCATTATGCACATTGGGCAAATCGCCCAGGACCTGGGCGAGGGCTCCGGGAGCCAGCTTGGCGGCTCAACCGCTCGCGGCCGTCATAGACGTGAGCTTAATCTGATCGTCAGCCATCGATACCTCCTCTCATCGGTCAATCATTTTCTCCCAGTATACGCATGAATGCGAGCCGACGGCGGATGCATTAATTGAGCGCCTGTGCGCGAATCGCCGCGCCGATCGCTCCGGCAAAGCGAGCCTGGGGCGAGGTGGTCACCGGCGACCCCAGCTGCACGGCAAGCCGCTCCACAACGTAGGCGTTCTCGCACAGCCCTCCCGTCAGATAGTACGGAGCGCCCACCGCCTGCCCGGCCATGGTCGCCACGCGCGACACGACGCTTTCGATCACGCCGCGCGCAATGTTCTCGCGAGGCTCGCCACGACCGATCAGGCTGATGACCTCACTTTCGGCAAAGACCGTGCACATACTGGATATCTTGGTGGGTTCGCCGGTGCGGGCGAGGTCTGCCATCTGCCGCTGGGTAATACCCAGGCGGTCAGCCATGATCTCCAGAAAGCGCCCCGTGCCGGCGGCGCACTTGTCGTTCATGGCGAACTTGGCCACGCGGCCACTTTTAAGCTGAATGACCTTGGTGTCCTGACCACCCACATCGATCACGGTACCGTGATCGCCAAACAGACGCACGGCACCGGTGCCGTGGCAGGTAATCTCGGTCACGACCTTATGCGCATAGGGCACGGCGACACGACCGCAGCCGGTCGCGATTACGCGCACGTCGTCGGCAGCCACGTCATAGCCAGCCGCGGTAAGCTCGCAGCGCAGCCGCTCGGAAGCATCGACCGAGGAGAACCCGGTTGGCTGCACGCACGTCCACGCCACCGAACCCTCCCCATCGACCACAGCAGCCTTAGCCGCCGTAGACCCGATATCGATCCCGATCCCTATCATGGCTCTCTCCCAATCTAAACATCATAGACAGTGGCGCGTTCAGGCGCCTTAGCTCTAGGTTTCTCAGGTGCCGGAGATTGCCCCGAAAGAGGAGCGCAGCGTACTTTGGGTACGCAAGCGACGGTTTGAGGGGCAAGATCCGGTGCCTGAGGAAGCTAGAGGGTTTCGATGAAGGCAGCGATGCGGGTCTCGATCTGGCCCATGTCGCCGTTGCTGTAGTTGGTCTCGATCTTCATGTACGGAATATCCGCACCCTCGACGGCCTCCTGCATGCGCGCGCTCTCAACGTTGAAGGTGTGGCAGGCCTGTAGCACGCTCTCCACTACACCATCGACATGGTACTTCTCGCACATGGTCAGCGTGTTTTCCATGCGGCCTTCGTTAGGCGTCATGACCGAGCAGTTGATGTCCAGGTAGCGGTCGGCGATGGCGCGCAGGATATCGGGCGCGTCCGGGTCGATCATCATGGCCGCCGTGCGCTCGCCCGAGCAGTCGTCCATGCACACGACCACACCGCCGTTGGACTCGATGGTGCGACCGATCTTGTTGATCACACCGCCCACCGGGCAACCGGTGATCAGAATGCGCTTGGCATCCGCCGCAACCGGGCGCTCGCCCGCGTCGTAGGCCTCGCGCAGCTTGGCAACCTTTTGCTCTAGCTGCTGCGTATAGGCCTCAATATCAAAGCTGAACGTACCGGCAAACATAGTGCTCATCAGGTCGACGCCGCTCATGGCCGCCGGCTGGTTGGCCTGCAGCGCAAACATCTCGAGCTGGGCCGCACGCAAGCGGTTGCGACGACGGACGGCAGCGCGCAGGTCATCGCCGGTAATCGTGATACCGTAGAAACCCTCAAGCTCCTCCTTGAGCAGACGGCACTCCTCGTACCAGCCCTCGCGCTCGTAGGCGCGGTCGCGACCCTGCGGAAGATGCAGAATGTGCGTGCGCTTGAGCTCGTTGAGTAGCTCGTACATCTTCTTCTTGCCGTCGCAGGTGGTCTCGCCGATGATCATGTCGCTAAAGTACGTAAACGGGCACTTTTGCGAATAGGCAAAACCGTAGGTCGACTTGATGAGCGGACACAGATTTGCCGGCAGCACCTTCTCGGCCTCGGGAATCACCTCATCGGATGTGCCGCACAAGGCCACGCTTGCAGCGCCCGCGGCATCGATAATCTCGAGCGGCGTATAGCTGCACAAAAAGCCGACCAGGCGATTGCCGGCCTGTTTGTAATCCTTGACACGAATAAACGCCGCCTTGCGTTGCTCGTTGAACTCCTCAAACGTGGACGGCAACGGCTGCTCAATATTTTCCGACATATAACTCCTTAAGAAACCTTTTAACCAACCAAGGAAACGGCTTTCCCAGGTGCCCGAGGTTGCCGTGAAAGAGGAGCGCCGCATACTTTAGTAGCAAGCGACGGTTTGAACGGCAAGATCGGGTGCCTGGGGAAAACGCCGAGACGGATAACCCTAAATGGTTTCCAAGAAAGCCTCGATCCTGGTTTGCAGCTGGCCTGCGTCCTCGCCGGCGTAGTCGGTCGTGATGTGCATAAACGGAATGCCGGCCTCCTCGGCGGCCTTCTCCACGGCAAACGACTCCATCTCGTAGAGCGTGCAGAACTGCAAGGCCACGTCGACGATGCCGTCGGCATGCAGGTCGTGCGCCATCTGGATGATGTCCTTCATGCGCTGGTCGTTGGGCGTAAAGACGGCGCAGTTGATCTTAAAGTAGCGCTCGGCGATGGCATCGAGCATCTCGTCGACCGTCTCACCGGACTCGTCGACCAGGTCCTTGTAGTAGCGCGAACCCGTGCAGGACTCCTCGCCCACCACGACGCCGCCGGCCTTCTCGATGAGGTTGAACAGCTTCCAGTTGGGCACGGCCATGGGCGTGCCGGTGTACAGGATGCGCTTGGTCCCCTTGGGCGCCACGCCCTCGCCGGCCTCGACACGCTGCTCGCATTCAGCCGCCATATCGTTAATGGCTCCGGTCAGACGCGGCGTGTCGTCCATAAAGGCTGCCTGAACGGTCAGCAGGCTGTCGAGACCGCTGATGGGCGCCGGGTCGGCAGCGCGCGTGGCAGCGAGGCGCTGCAGGGCGCGACGTTTCTCATTGACGGCGTGGATGGCGGCCTTCAGGCGCTCGGGCGTAATCGTGACGCCGCACTCTTCCTCGATCTTGGCGGCGAGCTTCTTGACCTCGGCCTTCCAGGTCACGAGCGTCGACTTGTCGTGTACGTTGGGGATATCCATGACGTACATGTTCTTTTGCGTGGCAAAGAACTCGTAGGCCTTCTTCTTGCCATCGCAGGTGTTCTCGCCGACTACCAAGTCGCTCGACTCGATGTAGGGGCAGACCTCGCCCAGCTTAAAGCCGGCAAAGCTCTTGATAAGCGGACAGGTGTTGCGCGGCAGATGCTCCTCGACCTTGTCGGTCGCCCAGTCGGCACCCGAGCACAGGCCCACGGGAATGCCGTCGCAGGCGAGCACAATCTCCTCGGGCACGTAGACGCAGAACGAGCCCACGATCTTGGTGGCCTCGCCGGCCTCCTTCTTGTCGAGCATCTCCTTAATACGGCCGCTGTGGATGTTGGTGGCTACAAAGTCCAGGTAGGACGTGGACTTGGGGCGATTGTTCTGCGTCAGGAACATATCGCCGTACATCTGGCCCACGGCGCCCAGCAGCATGTCGTGGTCGGCAAGATTCATGCCGAGGCTCTCCCACATCGGATGGAAATCGAATTCTTCAGCCATGACGGTTCCCCTCTCGAACCAAAAACGGATAACAGCGGTATCGATGCACGACGGACGGCGATTGCCCGGCCGTGCTCAAACCCGGAATTTTAGGGAACCTGCCTTGCGGACGGTTATTTAGTTGTGCGTCGTCTCTCCCGGAGCCGTGAACATACCTGCTCATATGCGGCTCCGAGCCATATACAGGGCACGCGCGGCAACGCGGCGAATATATGTCGTCTGCGGCATGTGCGCACCCTCCTTTACAAGTTAAGGTCAACTATATCAACGGTTGTCGTCCAGACGAACACCGCCGACATGCGTACGACAGCGTCGTGTGCCGTCGTTTAATAAATAATTATCTTAATTGATAAGAGTTTGTCATCCCTCATTCGTCGTGCGACAAGATAAAGCCGACGAGGCTTATATCCCCGACGGCATTACCCGGCGCTATCGACAAACCAAATGGATCCTGCTGGCATCAAAATGCATGCGCAGCGTCTCGCCTGCTTGCGGCAGCTCGTCGACAGGCATGCCCACCTTGTTGACCTTCCACTGCAGACGCGTTGGCGCATCAGCACGCGGCACGTCCAACAGCACTAGGCGCTCAAAACGCGAATCGCTCACGCGCGCCACGTGCAGGTCGTAGCTGTTGCGACCCCGCTCAGCACGATTGTCAACATGGAAGTAGCTTGCGCGAATGCCCAGATACACCACATTATCGGGAACCTCGCGGCCCACGTTAAAGGTCATGCCCCAGTCGAGGGCTTCAACTTCTTCGTCGCCGATCCTGCGCGCCCGGCTTGTATTCTTGCAGCCCGTCAGGCGCAGCGCCGCCAGCGTCTGCGGGCGGCGGACCACGTCCTCAATGGAGCCGATCTCCTCAACATGCCCGTCGTGCATCACGCAGATACGCTGGCACAGGCGGCACGCTTCGTCGATGTCGTGGCTCACGTAGAGCACGGTGCGGTTGCACACATCGAACAGGTCGAGCATGTTCTGCTCGAGTGCGCTCTTAAGATAGGAATCGAGCGCGCTCATGGGCTCATCGAACATAAAAATGCCCGGATGCGCTGCCACCATACGGGCAAGCGCCACGCGCTGCTGCTGGCCGCCCGAGAGACGCGCGGGATAGCGGTCGGCGAAATCGGTCAGGCCAAAGATGCCCAGATAGCGTTCGGCGAGCTTTTTGCGCGCGGCGGCGTCGCCCGCGTCCTTTACACCGGCGCACACGTTATCGGCCACCGTCATGTTGGGAAACAGCTGATAGTTTTGGAACAGCAGGGCACACTTGCGCTCCTGGGGCGACAGGTTGATGCCCGCCGCCGAGTCAAAAAAGGTCACGCCGTTGACAACGATCTTGCCCTCGTCGGGGGTCTCCACACCGGCAATGCAGCGCAGTGTACAGCTCTTGCCACAACCCGAGGCGCCCAGCAGCGCCACACGCTCCTCGCCGGCCTCAAGCTGCATGTCGAGCATAAACCCCGGAAAGCGCTTTTTGATATCCAGGACAAGCGACACGGCCTATCGACCTCCCTTCGAGACGGCGTCATCGTGCATGAGCTCGGCCAGCGCCTCGCGATCGATACGCAGCGCATCGCCGCCGACTGGGTCGAGCGAATCGGCCTGGCCACCCAGCTGCTTGGCCTGCTTGCGCTCCGCACGGGAAAGGCCCCGCTCGCGGTACTTTTGCGAATGAGCGGTGTAGATATTGATGAACAGAATGACCAGGAAGCTGAACGCAATTACGACCACGACCCAAAAGAGGGCCACCGACGTATTGCCGCCCATCCATTCAAAGTAAATCGCAATCGGAATGGTCTGTGTAATGCCGGCATAGTTGCCCGCAAAGAACAGCGTGCAGCCAAACTCGCCCATCGCGCGGGCAAAGGCGAGCACCGTGCCCGCTGCGATTGAGGGCCAACCAAGGGGCATCATAAGCTTGGTAAAGATGCGACGCTCGGACCAGCCAAGCGTGCGCGCCGCATCGAGCATCTGCGTGTCGAGGCTCTCAAAGGCACCGAGCGCCGTACGGTAGACCAGGGGAAACGACACCACCACGGCAGAGATCACCGCCGCCGGCCACGTAAAGACAATCGAGATACCGTGCGCGATAAGCCACCGGCCCACCCCAGTCGAGCGGCCAAACAGCATGAGGAGCAAAAAGCCGCAGACCGTGGGCGGCAGCACCATAGGAATCGTAAAGACCGAATCGAGCAGGCCCTTGATGCGACTCGAGGTACCCATAGTCTTCCACGCGGCGAACAGGCCCAGCGCAAAGGAGATCAGCAGGGCAAGGCCGCACGTTTTAATGGACACCCAAAACGGGCGATAGTCGATGTCGCCCAAAAAGGAGGCCAGAGAGGTCAAGGGGCCCTGCTCATCCCGCAACACGACAGACGATGCTTCTACCATTTGAGCGCTATCAAGCCAACGCGCGCCGCTCTTGGCATCACCCGAGGCTGATGCGATCACCACATAGCGGTCCCCATCCGCACCTCGTTCGTCAAAGCCATAGGTATACCCGCCGGCATCAAACGTTGTTTCCGCCGTAACATACCAAGGAAGATCCACGTCCCCTAGCTGCGCACCTCCCATGCAGTTTGCGCTGTCGAGTTCACAGACGAGGGCTTTGAGACCCGATACGCACTCGTTGTCCTGCGGATCCAATCCAAACTTCTCGACCGCCTTGGGCGATATCCACACCACAACGCGATCGGCAGCAGGCGCCACCACAAGGTCCACGTCCTCGTCAACGGGAAACCGGTAGCCCTCAGGCTGGCCTTCCATGGCACGAGCGGTCCCCTTGGCCAACCGCTCAAAACCCTCGATCCCATAGGAAAGCCCATGAGCGGTCGCAGCAACCTGGGCCCCGTCCTCAGCATCCCCAGCCAACGCAAATCCCGGCACACAGCAAAGCGCGAAGGTCAAAGCACAGGCGACAAGCATGCGGAATCTATTAAGCACGAAAAGCTCCAAGCGAATACAAGGACGGAGTGAAACACAAAACGATGGAATTATCGCGCCAAGCCGCACTACGCGGAAAGCTCAAAGCCGTACTTAGCCCAAATCTTCTGAGCTTTCTTGTTGGTCAGACAAAAGTCGATGAACGCCTTGGCCTCGTCGGCGTGCTCGGAACTCTCTGCAACGGCACCCGGATACACGATGGGCTTGTGCGAATCCTCGGGGCACACGAAGGCCTCCTCGATGCCGTCGTAACGGAAGATATCGGAGCTGTAGACAAAACCGGCCACGCAGTCGCCTGTGGACACATAGGCGGCGGCGGTACCAACTTTGTCGGCCAGCGCGACCTTGTCGGCGATCTCGGGAGCATACTCGCCGTCGTCGCCCTCGGTGCCGGTGTAGAGGCCCACGGAGGCCAGGGCCTGGTTGGCGTACTTGCCGGCGGGAACGGTCTTGGCGTCGCCAATGGCGATCTTGCCGTCCAGATTCGCGACGTCGTCGATGACCTCGACCTTGGTGTCGGAGCCCTCGGCGCGAATGATCACAAGGTCGTTGACGAACATATCCTCACGGGTGTCGGCATCGACGAGTCCGGCGGCCTCGGCGTCGTCCATGGTGCCCTTGGAGGCCGTGATGAGTACGTCAACCGTGGCACCGGCACGCATCTGCTCGACAAGGTCGCCGGAGGCCTTAAACTGCGTGTCGGCAAACGTGGTACCGGTCTGGTCGGTGTAGAGCTCCTGGACCTCGGGAAGGGCCTTCTCAAGTGAGTTGGCAGCAAAGACCTGAAGCTCGACAGCTTTCTTGGAAGATGCCTTAGCAGAACCGGTAACAGATCCGGCCGGCTCGGACGCCTTGTTGCTCGAGCAGCCGGCAAGCCCAAGACCGGCAGCGGCGACAGCAGAAAGCGAGACGAATCCGCGGCGAGAAACCATATCGAACATGTTCAACCCTTTCGGATCTTGTGCCCGGGTACCCCACCGCGGGCTTTAATCTGCAATCAGATTATACTTCTGCGAGAATAATGATAGTGAGAAATTATTCTCGCCAGAGAATATAGTTTCGAGTTGCCATACACCTTGGCGTCGCTTCGGCGGAAAACAAAGGCGGAGCAGCCGTTCAGGTCGCCCCGCCGCAGGTAAACCGCTTATTTGGCGTGCCCGCCGCCCGCCGTCATTTGGGCCGCATGCTCCAGCTGGTCGCTCACGGCCTCCCAGCTTTCGCGGGCCGCTTTCGTAGATCCCGGAAAGTTGATGACAAGTGTATACCCACGCTGCATGCACACGGCGCGCGAGAGCATAGCGCGGCGTGTCTTGGTCATGGAATACGCACGGATTGCCTCTGCAATACCCGGCACATCGCGGTCGCAGACGGCACGCGTCGCCTCGGGTGTCACGTCGCGCATCGAAAGCCCCGTGCCGCCACAGGTGAGCACGACATTGGCGTGGCACGCATCGGCGGCTTCCACAATGGCATCACCGATTTCGCTGACGTCGTCGCGCACGACCACATGCGAGGCGACCGTCCATCCCTGCGCCTCGATAAGTTCCTCGAGCGCGACACCCGCCTCGTCCTGCGCAAAATCGCGCGTATCCGAGCACGTCACGATCGAAATCTTCAACTCCATAGCGTTCCCCCTATAGCACCGTTCCCTCGGGCAGGTCGACGCGAACAACGTCCACGACATCTCCCGCCCTGAGCTCGCACGGTCCTTCGTCAATACACAGCAGGCAGTTCGCACGCTGCATAGTTCCAAGCAGCGCCGAATTCTGCGTCTTGGCCTCGGTCACCAGCAGCTCACCGGTCTCGGGGTCGCGCAAAACCGTCGCGCGATCGAAGAAGCGTCGGTCCTGGCGCTTCTTCACGCCGTGCGTCAATATCGCCTGCTGCACGGGACGCATGCCTTCGGCAAATCCGCGCATCTTGCGAATCGCCGGGCGGGCGAGCATCTCAAAGCCCACATACGCCGCTGCGGGATTGCCCGAAAGCCCCAAATACGGCTTACCCCCAAGCAAGCCAAACGTAATGGCCTTGCCCGGACGCATCGAGATGCGATCGAACAGCACCTCGCCCTCGCGCCGGACGAGCGCCGTCACGAAATCGTAATCACCCGCCGAGGCGCCACCGCTCGTAATGACAAAATCGCACTCCTGCACGGCACGATGCACCAGCTCGGCAATCGCCTGCTCATCATCGGGCGCAATGCCGTAGAACACGGGCTCGGCGCCGGCATCGAGCGCCTCGGCCATCAACGCCGAGGAGTTGGAATCGCGAATCTGACCGCGCGCCGGCAGCTCACCCGGCGCGACCAGCTCCGTGCCCAGCGAGATAATGCCCACGCGCGGAGCGGCATGGACCTTCACGCTAGCGTAACCGGCGCTTGCCAGTAGGCCGGCGCCCGCCGGAGCCACGACCTCGCCGGCGTGCATCACAACATCGCCGGCATGAGCCTCCTCGGCGGCAGAGCGAACGTTCTCCCCCACCTTGGCAGGCGCCGAGAAGCTCACGCGTGAGCCCTCGTTGCCATTGCCGTCAAGCACCTCGACAATCTCGTATTTCACCACGGCATCCGCACCCTCGGGCACCGGCGCACCCGTCATGATGCGGACCGCCTCGCCCGGGGCGATTGCGCCCTCAAACACATGGCCCGCGGCCTCGTGTCCGATAACGTCGAGCGTCACCGGCGCCTCGCCAGACGCCTGCACCAAGTCCGCCGAGCGCACGGCATATCCGTCCATAGCGCTGTTGGCAAACGGCGAGATGTCGATATCGGCCACCGCGTCCTCGGCCAAGGGAAGACCGGCGGCCTGCCACACGGGAATCTCGATGAGATCCGTCGGAACAACATGCGACAGAACAATCGACTGCACGTCCTCCAGCGGAATGAGTTTCTCTGCCATATGCACCTCTTAATGCCACGGCGCACAACAGGAGCGCCGATTCTTTATGCTTGTCTCAGTATAATCCCCCGACGCACGACCGCGACTCGGCCTGTACCCGCAAATACACCTGTCGGTTGCAGGCCGCGAAACAGAATGGAAACCAACCCACCGGCTCGTCGCGTTTACCGCGTTTTATAATGCTTGCGTTACAACCTAAAAGAGGAACATATGGCTCATAACGACAAACCCGAAAGCGCAAACGAGGCGCAGGATCATTCCCAGCCGCTCGACGACGGCGGTTTTTTCTCCCTGAACGACGTCATCATGGCAGGCAGGCATCAGATCACCCGCTCCGAGCATCTCTTAGCTGCCGACACGCGCCGCAATGTCCGCAACCTACTCGCAAGCGCCAAGTTGCTCGCACTCGTCGTCATCGTCTCGCTCGCCATGGGCGTTGCCGCTTGGGCGTTTTTGGCCTCGCTGAATATCGCGACCGACTATCGCGAGCACCATGCATGGATTTACGCGCTGCTTCCCGTTGTGGGCATGGCCACCGCATGGGTGTACAAAAACCACGGCCTTGCCGCCAAACGAGGCAACAACCTGGTCATCGACTCCGCTCTGGGCACACGTCTCATCCATATGCGCATGGCCGTCCTCACCTTCGTCTGCTCCACGCTCACGCACCTAACGGGCGGATCGGCCGGTCGCGAGGGAGCCGCGGTACAGATTGGCGGCACCATCGCCAGCAACATCTCGAGCCTCGCCCACCTCAAAAAGCATGACCACCACGACCTCATGCTCGCCGGCATCTCGTCGGCCTTTGGCGCCGTATTCGGTTCGCCCCTTGCCGGCGCGTTCTTTGGCATGGAGATGTGTTTTATCGGCAAGATCGACTACACCGCGGGCATCTACTGTCTGGTCGCCTCGTTTACCGGCTACTTTACATCACTCGCCCTGGGTACCGAGTACGAAGCGAATGTCATCGCCAGCGTTCCCAACATGACACCACGGACGGTTGCCATCGTTGTTATCAGCGCCATTATCTTCGGTCTGACGGCACGCCTCTTTGCCTGGTCGGTTCGAACCGTCAAAAGCCTGTACGGTCGCTTTATCACCAACTACCTTGCTCGCGCACTCGTGGGCGCGCTCGTGGTTTTGGCCGCCTATGCCCTCCTCGACGCCTGGGACTACGCCGGCCTTTCCACGTGGCTTTCCGGCGCCGGATTTGCAGGCAACACCACCCTGGCGGACGCAGCCATCAAGTTGGCCGTCACAGCGCTCACCCTGGGCGCCGGCTTCCAAGGCGGCGAGGTCACGCCTCTGTTTGGCATCGGTGCGGCGCTCGGCGGCTGGATCGGCTGCCTCGTCGGAATCGACCCCAGCTTTCTGGCGGCTCTCGGCATGCTCGGCGTGTTCTGCGCCGGCCTTAACGTGCCCATCACCACCTGTATGATGGCCATCGACCTGTTCCACGGCACGGCAGCCGGCTTCTTCGTGATCGTGGCGTTTATCAGCTATCTTGTCGGCGGCCACCGCGGCGTGTACCCTGCCCAGCGCATCATCTCTCCCAAGCGCCGTTCGCTTATTGTGGATGAGGGCGGTACGGTAGCGGATGCTATCGAGCGCCACAACGACCTGATAGAGTAGATGTAATAATCGCCGTGCAGCCACAATCGGGGGCAATTCGACCTGAGCGCGACCGCACCGTCATGTCACACGCCGGGAGTCGCCCCATGCACGTAACTGATTTTGGTCGCACGCTCATCATCGCCAACCCAGCCGCCCAGTCGGGTGCGGCGCGCGAAGTTGCCGAGCGCCTGCAGCGCTTTTTGGACATGACTGCACGCGCATCCCAGTTTGACCTGGTGCTGACTGAGCGCATGGGACATGCCAAGGAGCTTGCCGCACAGGCTCAGGGCTATCGTACCGTTATCGCACTCGGCGGCGACGGCGTGATCCACGAGGTCGTCAACGGGCTTATGACGCAAAAGGAGAACGCCCGCCCCGCTCTTGCCGTCCTGCCCGTAGGTTCCGGCAACGATTTTGCCCAAACGCTCGGCATCGATGATTTCTCCGGCAAGAATTTTGGCGCGCTGCTCACCTGCGAGCTGCAGCGTCAGGACATCGGGCGCATTCGCTCGTGGAGCCCTGCGAGCGGCAGCGGCGAGGCTGCCGTTGAGTACTACGACCAGACGCTTTCGGTCGGCATCGATGCCGCCATCGGCCTGGGCACCACCGAGCTGCGCAAAAAGACCGGTTTGACGGGCGCGCCGCTCTATACCCTCTCGGGACTTGAGCAGTTTGGCCTGCGCTATCGCAACTACCCCATGGCAGTCAGCTTTGACGGGGCGCCCGCCGAGCGCGTGAGGGCAATCATCATGGCGATTCAGCTGGGCCCCACGTATGGCTCGGGCTATCGCATCTGCCCCGATGCCGACCCCTGCGACGGCATGCTCGACGTCTGCTACGCATGCGGCCCTGTCCCTCGCGCGGTTGCCCTGCCCATGTTCCTTTCGGCCAAGGACGGCCACCATACCAAGTTGCCACCGGTTCGCATGCGCCGATGCCGCCATGCCGAGCTCACTTTTGAGGAGCCCGACTACCCCATTCAGGCCGACGGCGAGCCCATTGTCGCCTCGCGCATCGAGGTCGACGTCCTTCCCGCCGCTCTCGAAGTCTGGCACCCCACCCGCTAGCCCCACCTAAGTTGCGGTGAAATAGGGACTGTTTATGCAGGTAAAGCCGGAAAACAATCCCTATTTCACCGCAACTTATGAAGAGGCTATTCGTCGCTGCCCGGCTTGCGACGGTTGGCCTTTTTAATGGCGTTGAAGTGCTTATCATTGAGCCTGCGCTGGCGAGAGCGCTGAGGCACCTTGGTCTTTACGCGTCGGCGCGGTGGACGTCCGCAGCGCTCAAGCTCAGCGCGCAGCTTACGTAGGCAGCTACTACGGTTTTGGAACTGACTGCGGCTCTCGCGCGCCGTCACGGTAATTCCCGTGGGCCCATGCTTCATGCGCACCGCCGAGTCCGTCGTGTTCACGCCTTGTCCGCCCGGACCCGTCGCGCGAAACACCTGCACCTCGCAATCGCGCGCCAACTCCTCGACCGACATCTCGGCATAGCGCGCATACTCGCGCCATCCCATCTTGTTCTCATCCATATCAACACCTCCCCTCATACAAAAAATGTGACAAAGGGACAGTCCCTTTGTCACATCGCATACCAATCGCTTGTGTTGCGCGCTTAGGCGAAGGTGATCTCGCCGGTCTCGCAGTCCATATCGGCGATACGGGCCAGGCTCTCAACGCGGAAGCCGCGCTCGCGGAGCTTATCGCCACCGCCCTGGAAGCCCTTCTCCACCGCAATGCCAATACCGGACACCTCGGCACCCGCAGCCTCACAGATCTTGATAAGACCCTCGAGCGCGCAGCCGTTGGCCAGGAAGTCGTCGATGATCAGAACCTTGTCGCCCTCGGACAGGAAGCGCTTGCCAACGATGACCGGGTACTCCTTCTGCTTGGTAAAGGAGTAGATGGTCGTGGCATACTGCTCGCCGTCAAGGTTGATGGACTGTGCCTTCTTGGCAAAGACTACCGGCACGCCGCCAAAATGCTGAGCTGCGATGCAAGCCATGCCAATGCCCGAAGCCTCGATGGTCAGGATCTTGTTGATCTCGACACCCTCGAACAGACGGGCCCACTCGGCACCCATGTGGTCGAACAGCTCAACGTCGCACTGGTGGTTGAGGAAGGCATCAACCTTAAGGACGTTACCGGCCTTTACGATGCCGTCATGGCGAATACGATCCTCAAGCTCCTGCATGGCGCAACCCCTTCTCGCGGCAACGATACCGCGCGATTAATAAACGTTGTTCGATAGTCTACCACGGACCGACCCCCGCCCGCCCCACAAGCCGCATCGCACCATAAAGCTGCAAGACCAGTAGATAGGCCCGATTCGTGGCAGACAGCCTCCCAACACGCTAATGCCGGGTGCGCGTCCTCACCAAACGTACCAATGTGAGCGCAAAGCCCACGGTAGCAACGGCCATCAGCACGTAGAATACCAAACGGAAGCCAAAGAGGAACACGTCCGGACGACCCGCCACATAGCTCGTGACCGTCTTGCCCATCGCCGCGCTCGTCTGTCCATACAGGATGCGCGACGCCGCCGTAATACCCAGCGCTATGCCCGCATAGCGCGCCAAGCTGCTCAAGCTGCCCGCAAAGCCAAGCGCCTCACGCGGAGCCGAACCCATATACAGCGAATTATTGGGACTCTGGAAGATCGACGTGCCGCACGACATAAACGCGACGCAGCACACAATCATCAAGATGGAAGAGTGCTCGTCAAGCGTGCTCACCGCAAAGAGACCGCACACGTACACGCCCAGGCCAACGGCCGTGGGCGCTTCACAACCAACACGGTCGGACACCGAGCCCGAAAGCGGGCCCACAAAGGCATTCACGACCGGCATCGCCAAAAACAACAGGCCGGAGATATCGGAGCTAAAGCCGTGGGCATCCTGAAAGTAGAACGGCAGCACAAACTCGGAGGCACCGATACCCACGAACACGATAAGCATGCAAGCCAGGTTAATAGTGAAAGCCGAGCTCGCAAAGCAGCGACGCGCCGCCTCTGTCAACGGCATAGGGCGTTCGCCAGCCTCCGGCTTCACATGCGGCAGCGTATAGAGCCCCACGATAAACGAGATTACGCCAATGGGCAGATTGATAAGGAAGATGCTCTCCCAGGGAAAGCTCGCCACCAGCATGCCGCCGAGCACGGGGCCACACATCATGCCGAGGGCCACAAAGGTCGCCAGAATGCCCATGGCACGGCCGCGCTCACGCGCCGGAAACGACTCGGTGATGATGCCCATATTGTTGGCCATCGCGGCGGCACAGCCAATGCCCTGCACGAAACGAGCCAAGATAAGCACCTCGAGCGAAGCCGAAAGCCCGCAAAGCAACGAGCCACCCGTAAAGACGATTACACCAAGCTGGAACACATTCACCTTGCCGCGTACATCGCCCAAGCGGCCAAACGGCAGCATGGCGACGCACGTCGCGAGCAGATACACCGAGCTCACGAGCTGAATGCGGTCGAGACCCACCCCCAGCTCCTTTTGCATCACTGGGAGCGCCACCGTCACGATGCTCGCATCCAGACACGCCATAAAGGTCATGACGAGCACGGTGAACAGAATCGCCCATTTATTCTTACCGTGGGTATCGCCCTCTAGGGCAATGTGTTCGCGGCGCAGCTGCTCGGCAGTTTTCTCCATGTATATCCTTTCTATCGTGCAACGCAAAAACGGGACCCCAATCGCCTACAAACGGACACGATCGGGGTCCCGCCTACGGAATCGGAACTATGAGGACGTCGTCAGCCGAAAAGCCGTCCCACGCCTCGCACGCACGCTAGCCTAGCACTGCTCGAGTGCCTGCTCAAGGTCGGCAATCAGGTCGGCCGTATCCTCGAGACCGCACGACAGGCGCACCATGTCGGCAGAGATGCCGCAGGCGATGAGCTCCTCATCGTTCATCTGACGATGCGTGGCATTAGCGGGATGCAGGCAGCACGTGCGGGCGTCGGCCACATGCGTGGCGATCTGGGCGAGCTTGAGGCTCTTCATAAAGGTCTCGGCCGCCGCACGGCCACCGTTAAAGCCAAAGCTCACAACGCCGCAGGTACCGTTGGGCATGTACTTCTGAGCGAGATCATAGTACTTGTCGCCCTCCAGGCCCGGATAGCTCACGAAGCGTACCTTGGGATGACTCTGCAGGAACTTGGCAACGGCCAGGCCGTTCTCACAATGACGCGGCATGCGCACATGCAGGCTCTCGAGCGAGCTGTTCAAGAAAAACGCCGCATGCGGGTTCTGCATGGGACCAAGATCGCGCATAAGCTGCGCAGTGGCCTTGGTAATGAAGGCACCCTCGCGACCGAACTTCTCGGCATAGGTCACGCCGTGGTAGCTCTCATCGGGCGTGGTAAGACCCGGGAACTTGTCCGCATGGGCCATCCAGTCAAACTGGCCGTGGTCGACGATCACGCCGCCCAGGTAGGCAGCATGTCCATCCATGTACTTGGTGGTGGAGTGCGTAACGATGTCGGCGCCCCACTCAAAGGGACGGCACATCACGGGCGTCGGGAAGGTGTTGTCGACCATCAACGGCACGCCGTGGTCATGTGCGGCCTTGGCAAAGCGCTCAATATCGAGCACGGCAAGGGCGGGGTTGGCAATCGTCTCGCCAAAGACAAGCTTGGTATTGGGCTCAAAGGCTGCCTCGAGCTCCTCATCGGTGCAGTCGGGGGCAACGAACGTGCAGGTCAAGCCCATGCGCTCCATGGTATGAGCAAGTAGGTTGTAGGTACCGCCGTAAATGGCAGAGCTTGCGACCACGTGATCGCCAGCACCGGCCACGTTAAAGATAGCGAGGAAGTTCGCCGCCATGCCCGAGCTCGTGAGCATCGCAGCGGTGCCGCCCTCCATCTCACAGATCTTGGCGGCAACCAAATCGCACGTGGGGTTCTGCAGACGGCTGTAGAAGTAGCCAGACTCCTCCAGGTCAAACAGCTTGCCCATGTGCTCGGACGTGTCGTACTTCCACGTGGTGGACTGGTAAATGGGCACCTGGCGCGGCTCCGCATCTCCCGGGTGATAGCCGCCCTGAACACATGTGGTACCGATAGTCTGCTCGCTCATATCTAGCTCCCTTGCCTGGGTTTTAGTTTTATTCGGTTCACGATACCGCTACCCTGCACCCCTCTCAACCCATCCCCAAGGTAGGTTATGAGACAAATGCATCAAGGGTGTTTGTCTCAACCTTAGGCATTTGTTCGATAGATAGAAATGAGGCATAGATGGAGCTCTCGATGGTTACATGTACCGGCACGGGTACCATAGGCGGGTACACCGTGACCAAGGAGACAACGATGAAGCAAATCGATACGGCCCAGCTCGACATCAACGCCTGTCAGGCACAGGCTGCCGAATACCACGCCCGTGGTTTTAACTGCGCACAGGCCGTCGCCTGCACGCTCGCGCCCGCCGTCGGGCTCGACCCCCAGGTCGCCTTTACCCTCACCGAGGGCTTTGGCGCCGGCATGGGCGGCATGACCGAAACCTGCGGTGCCATCTCGGGCGCCGTGGCCATCATGGGCTTTGTAATGAGCGACGGCATGGAAAATCCCAAGACCAAGGGCCAGACCTACAAGCTGTCGCGCGAAATCGCCAAGCGTTTTGGCGAGAAGAACACGACGACCGTCTGCGGTACGCTCAAGGGCATCGGATCGGACAAGGGTCCGCTCCGCAGCTGCCCCGGTTGCATCGACGATGCCGTCGAGATCGCCTGCGATGTGCTAAAGCAGCTCGCCGAGTAGACGGCAGCAGCATAAAACGACGGCCGGCGCGTTTGGGATCCATCCAAAAGCACGCCGGCCGTCGCCGTTAGAACTCGGCAAATTCGGGAGCGCCGGCCTCAATCTCCTCGCGCCCCGCCATAAGCTCGCGCATCTTAGCGCAAAACGGCTCCTGCTCCCCCGCCTTAAACACCAAATGAATTGTCACGGCATCCGCGTAATCGGTATCCGAAACCTTGGCACCCGAATCCTGCGCCAAACGAAGCACCTGCTCATACTGCGGATAGGCCACGTGCACGTCAACAGGCACGACGCTCGTCATCTCGACGATCTGCCCGGCCTCCTGAGCCGCGGCCACCGCCGCCTGCGTCGCCGCGGTATAGGCGCGTACCAAGCCACCAGGCCCCAACAACGTGCCACCAAAATAGCGCGTCACTACGCAGCAAACATTTTTGAGCCCTGCACCGCGCAACACCTCGAGCGTCGGCATACCGCTCGTGCGGCTCGGCTCACCGTCATCGCTCTGGCGCTCGCGTCCATCGACCAAAATCCACGCGGGAACATTGTGTCGAGCGTCGTAATGGCGCTTGCGAACCATCTCGATAAAGGCATTCGCCTCATCCTCGGACTCAATATGGACCAGCTGGGCAATAAACCGGCTCTTGCGGTCCACAAACTCGCCCGAAGCCTCAATATTCGATTGCAGAGTAAAATAGCTGTCCAACAAAGCCCCTCAACAAAACTAAGCGCGGCAACAAACAGCCTCAATAATACGGCAAAGCCCGTACCGATAACCCCGGTAAATAGAACGGCAACGCCGATGATTCCGTAAACGAAAGCGAGAACCCGTCAGCGCGAGCAAGGTGTCTTGAAAGACGAGATTGCAACAGAAATGAGGCTGCCGATGACCAGGCAAAAACAGCGAGACGGCGTCAGCTGAGTCGATTTGGCCCGAGAGAGGAGGGAGCACGCCTTATGGCGGCGACCGACGAATGAGCGCCAAATCGGCCAGCTGACGCCGTCGCAGCGTCGACAAGAAAGCTGAGTGGGCCTATAAGCCGGGTTCTGTCGTGAACGGTCATTTATCTTGTCTGCACGTTACCGCGCAGCTCCACGCACGCTACCCGAACGCGGACCGGGCCGGCCCATAGCGTTCCTATTCGCGCTTGCTCCGGATGGGGCTTGCCAAGCCGCCGTGTTGCCACGGCGCTGGTGGTCTCTTACACCACCGTTTCAGCTTTTCCCTTTACGCCTTGCGGCGCAGGTGGGAGTCTTCTTTTCTGCGGCGCTTTCCGTCGGATCACTCCGCCCGGCCGTTAGCCGGCATCCCGCCCTCTGGAGCCCGGACTTTCCTCACGCGTGCTGCAAGCAGCACATCGCGCGACCGTCTGGCCCACTCAGCAGTGCAAGAGTGTAGCACACCGTTGCCGCAGGCAATGGCACAACACAAGCGTTCGACACGATAAACCAAGAACCACGCCATGCAGTACAATAGGGTTGTCGATGGGCAACGTCGTCAGTCGAGACGCGACCGCGCTCCGCACCCCTCCGTCTACTCGGTGCGTTCCCGCCTCCTCCCCGAGGCGGGATGTCGGCATTTTTCATGCACCGACAACCCGATAGCCTGTGGACAGCCCGGGCAGCATTACGCATTTCGACACCAAATGCAAAAAGGGACCCGTCCATTACGGACGGATCCCTTAAAACAAGTGATCGTCAAACCGATTTACTCGGCGTCGGTCTCCTCGTCCTTCTTCTCGGAAGGCAGCGGGGTAACCTCGATCTCAACGCCCAGAGTCTCAGCAGCAGACTTCATGGACAGGGAGATACGACGACGGTCGAGGTCGATCTCCATGACCTTGACCTGAACCTTGTCGCCCACGTGGGTGACCTGAGAAGGCTGATCGACGTGCTTGTTGGCCATCTCGGAGATGTGCACCAGGCCCTCGATGCCCTCGCCCAGGTCGACGAAAGCGCCGAACGGGACAAGCTTGGTCACAGTGCCCTCGACGATAGCGCCGACGGGGTACTTCTTGACCAGTGCGCGCCACGGATCCTCGGTGGTCTGCTTGAGACCCAGGGAGATGCGCTCGCGGTTGAGATCGACGTCGAGAACCTCGACCTCGACCTCCTGGCCGACCTTGACAACCTCAGAAGGATGGTTGACGTGGTTCCAGGAGAGCTCGGAGATGTGGATGAGGCCGTCGATACCGCCGAGGTCGACGAAGGCGCCGAAGTCGACGATGGAGGAAACGGTGCCCTGGAGACGCATGCCAGACTTGAGCTTGGACAGGATCTCGGAGCGCTCGGCCTTACGGGACTCCTCGAGCACGACGCGACGGGAGAGGACGACGTTGTTGCGGTTGCGGTCCATCTCGATGACGCGAGCCTCGATGCGGGTGCCCATGTAGGAGGTGAGGTCCTTGACACGACGGAGGTCGACGAGGGAAGCAGGCAGGAAGCCACGCAGGCCGATGTCGAGGATCAGGCCGCCCTTGACAACCTCGATAACCTCGCCCTCGACGTTCTCGCCGGAGTTGAACTTCTCCTCGATGCGGTTCCAAGCACGCTCGTACTCGGCACGCTTCTTGGACAGGACCAGACGACCGTCCTTGTCCTCCTTCTGGAGAACCAGAGCCTCGATGGGATCACCGAGTGCAACGATGTCTGCAGGGTTAGCGTCCTTGCGGATGGACAGCTCGCGGACCGGGATAACGCCCTCGGACTTGAATCCGATGTCAACGAGCACCTCGTCATGCTCGATCTTAACGACAGTGCCGTTAACGAGATCGCCCTCATCAAAGTCGGTAATCGTACCGTCGATGAGGTTGTTCATCTCCTCCTCGTTGACATCGTCAAGAGAGAAAATGGACGAGTTCTGAATCTCACTCAAAGGTGGACCCCTTTCGAACTACGGGGCCCCGATTGCTAGGACCTACAGAAGGGTGCGACAAGCACACAACGTTTAGGAACACTCGGGAGCCGACAGATACTAATGTGACGCTTATGCAATCACGTTCGTATAGGTTACGGGGAAATCATTTCGATTTCAAGCGTGAACTGCGATTTTTTACTCGTATGGAGACTTTTTCGCAATCTTGTGGACGACCGTCTCCATAAGTTGACGATAGGCAGTCAGGCATACAGCTTTGGGGTAAAGTATCCGGAGCCAACGATTCTGGAGCGATTTTTCGAGAAAGGTGCCCGCGTGCTCAAAGCAGTCGTTTTCGATATGGACGAGACGCTTCTTAGCATCAACCTCAACGCGTTCATCCTTCGCTATTTTAAGGATGTCTCGTCGATGCTCGCGGATATCGGACGACGCAGCCGCGGTGGCACGATGGCACGCCTCGGTACCATCCTGGTCGACCTCAACGCCAACCGCCGAAGCGGCACGGACAATCGTACCAATCTTGAGTTTTACCGCGCCGAGGTCGAGCGCCGATGCGGCATCTGCCTCTCCGATCCCCTCATCTACGAGGCGTTTACCTACTACGAGCGCGAAGTTCTTCCGTACAAGAACGACGATATCATTAACGCCCACGCCATGCCGGGCGCACACGCCGCGCTCCAGGCCGTACAGGACGCAGGGCTGCGTTGCGCGCTCTTTACCAACCCCAGCTTTCCCCAGGGGGCCATCGAGTGCCGCATGGGTTGGGGCGACCTGGCTGACGCTCCCTTTGAGCTCGTCACGCACATGGGAAACGCCACCCGCTGCAAGCCTGATGCCACCTATTATCTTGAACAGCTTCAGGTGATGGGGCTCAAGCCGCACGAGGTCCTTATGGTGGGCAACGATCCCAAGCGCGACTTCCCGTCCCCCGATTGTGGCATCCAAACCGCCTTTGTGGGCCAGGGCAAGCCCAGCCGAGCCACCTGGCGCGGAACCATGGAAGACTTCGCCCGCGACTTCAACGCCGTAATCGAAGCCTTCTACGAACACCAAGTAGCCGACGAACTGTCATAGGACCCCTCGCTCCAAACAAAATAGCGCCGCAGGTTGAGCATAAGTCAGCGAAAACGCCCCTAAGCGAGCAATGTGCCTTGAAAGAGGAGGGCATAGGCCTTCTGGCCATGCCCGACGATTGAAAGGCAGATTGCTCGCTTAGGGGCGTTTGCAGCGTCGACTGGTTACGCGGTTTGGTAAAACCGCGTAACTAACAGACTTGGGTTTTGCCGATCATGATGTTGAGGATCTCGACGTCGGTATCTTTCATGCCCACACGGCCCACATAGCCCATGCTGGCGATCGTCTGCTCGACGGTATCCTGAATCAGGCCCTCACCGGCACGGAAGCCACGGCCTTGCATGGCCATATCGTGGCCCAGAATCGCCGCATCGACGGCAGCGGAAATCTTGGCGGCACAGCTTGCCTTAGCGCCATCGCACACGATGCCGCCCACGTTACCGAGCGTGTTCGAGACCGTCGCACCGATCTGCTCGCGCGTGCCACCACACAGCCAGGTAATCGCGGCACCGGCACCGCATGCGGCGCAAATAGCACCGCAAAACGCCGAGAGTGCACCGATATAGCTCTTGATATGCACGGCGATAAGATCTGACAGCATCACGGCGCGCACCAGGCGATCGTGGTCGCAGCGCAGGTACTCGGCATACTCCATAACGGGCAGTGCACAGGTAATGCCCTGATTACCCGAGCCGCACACAATGGCGACCGGCAGCGCACAGCCGTTCATGCGGGCGTCGGACCCGGCAGCTGCACGGGCACGGGCACGACAGGCGACGTCATCGGCACGAGCGCCCAGCAGCGTACGGCCCACCTCGGCACCCCAAGCGTGCGCCAGGCCCTCGGCACTGATTGCACCGTTCAGCTCAATCTGACGCTCAACGGCAGCGCGAGCGTCATCGATGTCGCCGTCCTCGATAAAGTCGATGATGGACTCAATCGACATGGGCGTGTCGGCGCTATCTGCCGCGCGCTCGGCCACCACGTGCTCTGCGCAGGCGGCACACTCCCCCGCCGACTTGCCGCATACCGGAATACCGTCGAGCGTATGGCATGTGACGTTGGTGTGGTGGTCGGTAATCTCGACGACCGCGGTATGGCCTCCGGCCGTGGCAGTCACCTTGATGTAGAGGTTGGGCACACCCTCGACAAGCGACACATCGCAGTAGCCGGCGTCGGCGAGGAGCTCGGTCACGCGAGCACGGTCTTCATCGTCAACGCTCTCGAGCACCTCGAGCGCGCTCTTGGCGTCGCCGCCCACGGCACCCAGCACAGCCGCGGCTTCGATGCCATGCATTCCGCCCGAGTTGGGCACGGTCACGCTCTTGACGTTCTTGATGATGTTGCCCGAGCAGGCAACATCCATATGATCGGGTTCGCAACCGAGCGTCTGGCTCGCCAGCGCCGCTGCATAGGCAACGGCGATGGGCTCGGTGCAGCCGAGCGCACAGACAAGCTCGCGGTTCAAAACATCGCAAAACGCGGTATCACGAAGGGAATCGGCAGGCATAGGTATCTCCTACTTGTATAACGGACTGGGCTCTCAAAATAGTTAGCTCTTTTATTTGATAACAATGCATCAAAAACCGCAACCACGGTTCCGGCGGACGTCGCTCAAGCGCAAACTGGCGGAATTATTCATGAGAAGCCGGTCTTGTTGCATGCTAAAGCGTTTGACCAAAAAACGCCCGAGCGTTTACACAAAAGTCGCGCTATCATGCAGTCGAACGCGGTAAAACCTTTAGCATTTGCGCCGCACAGACCAGAGAGGAACCATCTATGAAGATCGGTATCGGTAACGACCACGCCGCCGTCGAGCTCAAGAACATCATCTCCGAGCACCTAAAGGAGCGCGGCTGCGAGGTCGTGAACTTTGGCACCGACACCTCCGAGAGCTTTGACTACCCCATCGCCGGCTACAAGGTGGGTAAGGCCGTTGCCAACGGCGACGTCGACCTGGGCATCCTAATCTGCGGCACCGGTGTCGGAATTAGCCTGGCTGCCAACAAGGTCGAGGGCGTTCGCGCCGTCGTGTGCTCCGAGCCCTTCAGCGCCAAGCTCTCGCGAATGCACAACAACACCAACGTGCTCGCCTTTGGTGCCCGCGTCGTGGGCTCTGAGCTCGCCAAGATGATCGTCGACGAGTGGCTCGACGCCGAGTTTGAGGGCGGCCGCCACGAGCGTCGCGTCAATCTCCTCAACGAGATCGACCACACGCGCGGACTCAAGGTCGTCGACGAGGCCTAAAGACCTACAAAGCCATACGCTAACGCCAGCCCCCGTCCGGAACACACATCCGGACGGGGGCTCTTTAGTAGATTTCTAGGCGTTTACCAAAAATCTACTGGAATAAAAAGGGCGCCGCGGATGGAGTTCCGCGGCGCCAAAGCCACACGCTAACAGCTTTAAGGAGTCAAAGCTGGTTTAGCCAAAGAAGCGCTTGATCTCGATCTCGGCGTTCTCCAGGCAGTCGGAGCCATGAATCACGTTGGCGTTGACATCGACAGCGAAGTCGCCACGAATGGTGCCGGGGGCAGCATCAAGCGGGTTGGTAGCGCCCATAAGGGTGCGCATCTTGGAGACAGCGGAGAGACCGGAAACGACCATCTTGACGACCGGACCGCTCGTCATAAAGTCACAGAGACCGCCAAAGAAGGGCTTATCGGCCAGATGGGCGTAGTGCTCCTCGACGGTAGCGCGCTCGAGCGTGGTCATCTCCATGCGCTCGATGACAAGGCCGCTACGCTCAATGCGAGCAACGATCTCGCCGATCTTGCGATCGCGCACGGCGTCGGGCTTAATCATGATGAAGGTCTTCTCGATAGCCATAAGGTAGCCTTTCAAGTAGGTTCGCGCGTGCCCAAGTCCCATTCCGGCACCCGCCTGGACTGCATCGTAACAGAGTTTTAGCTGCAGTTAAACAAAAAGCTGTTTTTTGAAACGCTATAATTTATTAAAACATTCCATATGTGTCACTTCTGTTTCGAAACCCGATTAGAGTACCATCCGACCGCGCATCAACCGCATCGAACCGAGCGGACGGTCGATTGCCTCCCGTGAACGTACCCCCTTCACAACCTGCCCAAAGGTCCTACAGAAGTTCTCGACAAGCCCTTTCCCCATTGCAACAAAATACGGACGTCCGCAGCAGCAGACGCCCGTAAAAGCAACAACGATTTATCAATACATGGCCAAAACGCTTCAGCCAAACCCTTACTTTGCCCCGTGGCCCATCTCGACGACCTTAGTCAGCGATCCAAACACACCTTCGTCGGCAACGAGTTGCGCCTCGGCGCGCTGCAGCTGTACGGCAACGGCAGCAGGAGCAGTGCCGCCCTCGGTCGTGCGCGCAGCGACAATCGACGGGATGTCGAGCGCCTCGGTAATATCGTGCTCAAAGAGCGGGCTTGCCTCATGGAACACCTCAAACGGCAGGTCCTCAAGATTGCAGCCGCGCTTCTCGCACATCAGGACCAGATGGCCCACCACGGCATGTGCCTCGCGGAACGGCAGACCACGCTTGGCCAGGTAATCGGCAACATCAGTAGCGGCAAGGTGCCCCACGCCGCACTCGCGCGCCATGGCATCCTCGTTGACGGTCCAGGTCGAAATCATGCCGGACATAACGGACAGGCACTGCATGAGCGTATGGGCGGTATCGAGCACGCCCTCCTTGTCTTCCTGCAAGTCCTTGTTATAAGCGAGCGGCAGGCCCTTCATGGTCACGAGCAGCTGCACCAGGTTGCCATAGACTCGGCCGCTCTTGCCGCGGATAAGCTCGGCAAAGTCGGGGTTCTTCTTCTGCGGCATGATGGACGAGCCCGTGGAGTAGGAGTCGGAAAGCGTGATAAAGCCAAATTCGGAGCTCGACCACAGCACGATCTCCTCGGAAAGACGCGACAGGTGCATGGCCATGACGGAGCCGGCGTAATGCAGGTCGAGGAGGAAATCACGGTCAGAAACGGCATCGAGCGAGTTGGGAATCACGCCCGCAAAGCCAAGTTCGGCAGCCGTCATCTGGCGATCGAGCGGATAGCTCGTACCGGCAAGCGCGGCAGCGCCCAGCGGGCAGTTGTCGGCGGCATCAAAGGCGGCCTGCAGGCGTGTAAAGTCGCGCGCGAACATCCAGGAATACGCCAGCAGATGGTGCGACAGCAGCACGGGCTGAGCGTGCTGCATGTGCGTGTAGCCCGGCAGAATCACCTTGTCGTACTTCTTGGCCGCATCCACCAGCACGTGACGCAGCTCAAGATTGGCCTCCATAAGCTCCTTGGCCAGCGCCTTGACGCCCAGGCGCGTATCGGTCGCCACCTGGTCGTTGCGCGAACGCCCGGTATGCAGGCGCTTGCCCGCCTCGCCGATGCGACGCGTCAGCTCGCTCTCGATGGACATATGAATGTCCTCGTCGTTGATGTCGAAGGTGAAGTTGCCGGCATCGATATCCTGTTCGATTCCGGTCAGGCCCTCGGCAATCGCCTGCTCGTCCTCGGCGCTGATAATGCCCTGGGCCGCCAGCATCTTGGCATGTGCCTTAGATCCGGCGATATCCTGCTTATAGAGATGTTTGTCGACCGGCAGCGACGCGCCAAACTCCTGCGTGACCTCGGCCACGCCCGCCTCAAAACGACCGCCCCAAAGAGCCATAGAACCGTCCCCTTTCATCAAATACCAAAAACATGCGCCCAAAGCAATGCGCCCTGTCGCTAAAGCGATTTTTCAACCGCTAGTTTTACACATTCCCCGCCGTGCGCGGGATCATGTAGCTAATTTGCAAAGAAGTGACGCGCCATGCACTTGGCGCCCAACGTCTCCCTCCGGATGTTGCCCTGCGAATCGTCGATCCAGGCCTTCAGGCTCATAGGAACGTCCTCGACCTTTGCAGCATCGAACACGGGCGCGAGGACAAGTAAGGCATGCTCGATAGCATCGAACATAATGGATACTCCTCATATATATAGGCGCAGAGCCGCCAAATTGATAGAAGGAGCCCCGCCGGACAACCCCGGCGGGGCTCGGACTCAGCCGCAGTCGCGGCATCATATATGCGGGCGGAACGTAGGGGCCACCGATGTTAAGAAGTGTCAGCAAGCATAACGAAAGGTAGGGACCCCGTGCGCCCGTTATGTATCACGCGGATGGGCCGCGCGAATACCAAGGAAAGGGAGGCTTAAGCCTGGGCGGCAGCAGAGCTGGGACCCTGGACCTTAGCCCACGTCTTGAGCGACAAGGTATCGATCTCGATAAAGCCGGCGCTGGCTTTCTCGTCAAACGTGGTGTCGCGGTCGTAGGTGGCCAGGCCGTAGTCATACAGGCTAAACGGGCTCTTGCGGCCAACGACATGGCAATTGCCCTTAAAGAACTTCAGACGGACGGTGCCGGTCACGAACTTCTGGGTATCGGCCATAAAGGCGTCGAGCGCGTTTTTGAGCGGGCTGTACCACTGGCCGTTGTACACGGCGGTGGCCCAATCCTGCTCGAGCTTAATCTTGGTCTTGAGCAGTTCGCCCTCAACGCAAATGTCCTCGAGTGCCTTATGGGCGGTAATGAGCGTCAGGGCGCCGGGAACCTCATAGCACTCGCGGCTCTTGAGGCCCACCAGACGATCCTCGACCAGGTCGAGACGGCCAAAGCCGTTGTCGCCCGCAATCATATTGAGGGCGATGACGATCTCGGAGAGCTTCATCTTCTTGCCGTCGACGGCGACGGGCTTGCCGACCTCAAACTCAATCTCGGTATACGTCGGGGTGTCGGGCGTGTCCTCGGGATTCTTGGTCATAACCCAGGCGTCGTCGAGCGGCTCATTCCAGGGGTCCTCCAGGTGGCCACACTCAATGGCACGACCCCACAGGTTGTCGTCGATGGAATAGGGGTTGTCGTTGGCACCCTCGGGAACCGGCACGTTGTGGGCGTGGGCATAGGCGACCTCGTCGGGACGGCACTTCAGATCCCACTCGCGAACGGGGGCGATAACCTTAAGCTCGGGGTCGAGGGCCTTGACCGCAGCCTCAAAACGAACCTGGTCGTTACCCTTGCCGGTGCAGCCGTGGGCGACGTAGGTCGCGCCAAACCCGTGAGCGACCTCGACAAGCTTCTTGGCGAGCAGCGGGCGAGACAGAGCGGAGAGCAGCGGGTACTTGTTCTCGTACATGGAATTTGCGGCGATGGCCTTAGTCAGGAACTCATCGGAGAACTCGTCGCGCAGGTCGAGCACCTGGCAATCGAGAACGCCCAGGTCGAGCGCCTTCTGCTTCTTGGCATCCAGGCCGGTCTCCTCCTGGCCCACGTTGCCGCAGACGCAAACGACATCGAGATTTTTCTCGTCCTGGAGCCATTTGACACATACGGATGTATCAAGACCACCGGAATATGCGAGAACGACTTTTTCCTTGCTCATGGCTGTTTCCTTTCGCCCTTGGTAGCTAGTTAGAACATCGGTCAGTTGCAAGTCATTTCAAGGTCATATACCGTGCAATATCAGGTTAAATAGCAAAAATCAGCACATACATGCCCTAGAAACATGCAGCAATGTCGTGCTAAAACCCAACGACCTCAAAATGACTCTGTTGAGGCAATTCGCCCCATGCGGACAGAGACGATTGTTATCGTCGTCGGGAAATTGCGCGCTGGCGTCGGATGGCATTGTCTGCAGTAGTGATGATCTTTACGAACTGCATCTGCCTCTCCTTTCACCTATCGCCGGGCGCAATTCTAATATCGTAAACGGTACCATTTCCTCGGTAAGCGGTTGTTTTTCCGGCTCCGTTTTCGATGGTCGCTATATTACGCTAAAGTGCCCGCGGCACAAGCGACAACTTCAAATTTCTGAAAAGTTTTTTCATTACTTTGTGAATGATGATGCAGACGTGCGCCAATCCTGCGAAAATACGCCTGACTACGAGTTGATGGTTATAACGTCTGAAATAATTTCGAAACGAAAGGCACGCTTTTATGCAAACTTACGAATCGGACGCCAATATCGGAAACATTAAGCTCATCGCCGTCGACATGGACAAGACGCTTCTGACCGACGAGCGCGTGCTGCCACAAGGCCTTGACGAACGCCTGGACAAGCTCGCCGAAGCCGGCATCGTATTCTGCCCCGCCAGCGGACGTCCCACCCCCAAGCTCGAGGAGATGTTCGAGGGCATCAAGAACCGCCTCGCCTTTTGTCCCGACAACGGAGCGTGCGTGATCTATCGCGGCAGCTATATCTATAAGAGCAATATCGACGTTGAACTGTATCAGCAGGTCTTGAGCCGCGCCTCGGAGGATTCGCGCGCCGTCCCCGTGCTGTGCTGCTACGACGAGTTCTATGTGCTCGCCCGCGACCATCAGTACCACGACGAAATCAGCGTGTACTACAACACGATCAACTACGTCGATACCTTTGAGGGCCTTGACGTCGAATCCAACAAGATTTCGATCTTCTTCCCCGACTACGACGCCGAGCCGGCGTTTCGCGAGGACTACAGCCCGGCATACTCGGACCGACTCTACGTCACCAATGCTGGCCGCGAGTGGATCGACTTTATGAACCTGGGCGTCGACAAGGGCGCTGGCGTCGCGCACCTGTGCGAGCAGCTCGGCATCGATATCGCCGACGCCGCTGCCGTGGGCGATACGTACAACGACATCCCCATGCTGGAGCGCGTCGGACACAGCTTTATCGTGGACAATGCCGAGGAGCATATGAACGCGCATGCTAAGTGGCGCATTCCGAGCAACAACGACGGGGGCGTACTGACGCTCATCGACGCCATCTTGGCGGCTCGTTAATCCATCTCGTCGCCATGCCCGGGGCCGGCCGTTTGATTTTTGCTCGGTCAGGTCCTGGGCTCGCTCGAAGAGCACATTAAGTGCTCTTCGGCTCGTGCGGAATCTACAAAAATCAAACGGCAGGCCCCGGGCATGGCGACGTTGACTTACCTGCCGCCAAGATGGCGTCTTGGCGTCTAGATACTTGGCTGATTATTTGGAATGAAGGGGGCTCCTTGTTGGCAAGGAGCCCCCTTCTGGTTTTGGTTACTTTGGAGTTGTGGGTGTACCCTTACTTGGCGTCGGCCCAGGTTATACCGGTGCTGGCTTCGGCGATCAACGGCACGCGGAGGTCCACTACGCGCTCCATGACGTCGCGGACCATGGCGGTCAGGCGCTCGACTTCGTCGATGGGGCACTCAAAGTCCAGTTCGTCGTGTACCTGCAGGATCATGTGGGCGGCAAAGCCCTCTTCTTCCAGGCGGCGGCTTACGCGGGCCATGGCAATCTTGATGATGTCCGCCGCGGTACCCTGCATGGGATGGTTCATAGCCGTGCGCTCGCCAAAGCCGCGGAGCTGCGGGTTTTTGGCCTTGAGCTCCGGAATATGACGACGGCGTCCGTACATGGTCTCGGCATAGCCCGTCTGCTTGGCACGCGCCACCACATTGTCGAGGAACGTGCGCACACCTGGGTAGGCCTCGTAGTAGCGGTCGATCATGTCGCGCGCCTCGGCCATCGAGATGTGCAGCGACTGCGACAGGCCGTACGCCTGCTGACCGTACACGATGCCAAAGTTCACGGCCTTGGCGCGGCTGCGCAGATCGGGCGTTACCTCGGACACGGGAACGCCAAACACGCGCGCGGCCGTCTCGGCATGGAAGTCCTCACCCTCGTTAAAGGCACGTACCAGATGTTCATCACCCGAAAGATGCGCGAGTAGGCGCAACTCGATCTGCGAGTAGTCCACCGCCAAAAAGACGCTGCCCTCGCCCGCCGAAAACGCCGTCTTGACGGTACGACCCAGCTCAGAGCGCGTCGGGATGTTCTGTAGGTTCGGGTCGCTCGAGGACAGGCGGCCCGTCGCCGTGATGGTCTGGTTGTACGTGGTGTGCACGCGGCCATCGCCACGACGCAGCGGGCCCAGCGTATCCAGGTAAGTGGACTTGATCTTGGACTTCTCACGCCAATCCAAGATCAGACGCACGATCTCGTGGTCACGGGCAAGGTCGCTCAGCACCTTGGCGTTGGTCGAATAGTAGCCGCGCTTGGTCTTCTTGAGGCCCTTGGTCGGAAGCCCCATAACGTCAAACAGCACGTGCGAGAGCTGCATGGGGCTGCCGATGTTAAAGGTCTCGTCACCCGCCAGGTCTCGAATGTTTCGCTCAACCTCGGCAATCTGGGTAGCAAGCCCCTCGGACAGACTATGCAGACGGTCGGGGTCCACGAGCATGCCCGCGCGCTCCATCTTGGCAAGCACCGGCACGAGTGGCATCTCGATGCCATCGAACACGTTGGCGGCGTTCTCGCGGGCCATGCGGTCGCGCAGCGGTGCGACCAGCGCCAACGTCAAGGCCACCGTGCGAGCGGCGGGCGCAGGAGCGTCCTCGCCGGCGCCCTCTGCACCGCGCGCCGTAGGCAGCGCCATCTGCAGATAGGTATCGGCCAGATACGCCTCGTCAAACTCGGAGCGATCGGAATCCAACAGGTAGGCGGCAACCACGGTATCGAAGATGCGCGTGGAATCGACTGCCAACGGATCCATGAGCTCGGGCTCGGAAGAATCGATGGGCGAAAGCTCATGCAGCAGTGCTTTCATATCCGGGCACGCCACGCGGCCCCCCATAAACAGACGCGCGAGCACGCCAGCGATCACGCCGTGGACGAAGTTGAAGCCATCGGCCACGGCAGTGGTACCGCCGTCGCCCTCCTCGAGCGCGAACAGGCCCTTGGACGTCGCCAACCACAGCGTGCGCGTCAGGCCAAAAAGCGCGCCTTCCTCCTTGTCATCGTCCACCACGGCGGCAATCCACTCGCCCGCATCAATCGCGCGAGAGATCTCGTCGGCAGCGGCATCGAGCGCCTCGGCATCGCCGGCGGCAGCGCGCATAACGTGGGGAATCTCAAACGTGCTGGCAGCGGCCGCAGCCCCACCCTCGCCACCAATCAGTGACAAGAAACGGTTCTGCATGGCCGTAATGCCGAGTGCGCCCAGTGCCGCGGACACCTCATCGGCAGAAAACGCCGGGAAGGACGTTTCGTCAAAGTCGAGCTCGACGGGCGCATCGGTACGAATGGTTGCGACCTTGCGGCTCAGCAGGGCATCGTCGATGTGCGCACGCAGGTTCTCGCCCATCTTGCCCTTGACCTCGTCAGCATGCGCGATGACCTCGTCCAGGCTGCCGTACTGCGCGATGAGCGCGCTCGCCTTTTTGGGGCCGATGCCCGGTACGCCGGGAATGTTGTCCGACGTATCGCCCTTCAGGCCGTAAAAATCGGGCACGAGCGCCGGCGTAATGCCGTGATACAGGTCATCCACGCTCTCGGGCGTCATAATCGCTACGTCGGACAGGCCCTTGCGGGTCGAGACCACGTTGACGTGCTCGGTCACAAGCTGATACATGTCGCGGTCGCCGGTCACCAGCAGCATGTCGCAGCCTGCCTCCTCACCCAGGCGCGCCATGGTTCCCAGGATATCGTCGCCTTCCCAGCCCTCGGACTGCAGAATCGGCACGTTGAGCGCCGTGAGCAGCTCCTTGATCATCGGAAACTGCGCGTGCAGATCGGGATCCATGGGCGGACGCTGCGCCTTATACTGCGGCAGCATCTCCATGCGTACGCGCGGCTTGCCCTTGTCAAACGCCACGACCACACCGTCGGGGTTAAAGGCGTCGATCATCTTGAGAAACATGTTCAGAAAGCCAAAGATCGCGTTGGTGGGGCGACCGTCCGGCGCGTTCATGGTCGGCGGCACGGCGTGGAAGGCGCGATGCATGAGCGAGTTGCCGTCGATAACGGCAAAGGTGCGGCGCTTGTCAGACATATTGAATACCTCGCTTTGGGCTGGGCACGGTTTGCTCACTCCAGTTTACACGCTCCCCGCCCCGCGGCCACTGCACATCAAGCTCCCCTGCCGCCGCGAGCCCGCGCGTGATACGATGGCTCACGGTACATCAACCAGCACGATCGATCCGAAAGGAGCCTGCGTCATGGAGCGTCCCTGCGCATGGAAAAAGTACACGCCACAGCAAGTCGAGGAGCTCGAGGAGCTTTGCCGCGGCTATAAGCAGTTTTTGAGCGAGAACAAGACCGAGCGCCTGTGCGTCAAGGTCGGCATCAAGATGGCCGAGGAGGCGGGATACGTCGACCTGGAGACCGTGATCGCCGAAGGCCGCGAGCTCAAGGCAGGCGACAAGGTGTACGCCGCCAACCACGGCAAGGACCTTATGCTCGTCAACCTGGGCACCGCCCCGCTCGAGCAGGGCTTTAACATCCTGGGCGCCCACGTGGACTCGCCGCGCCTGGACCTTAAGCAGAATCCCGCCTTCGAGGCCGGCGACATGGCCTACCTCGACACGCACTACTACGGCGGCGTCAAGAGCTACCACTGGGTAGCCTCCCCGCTCGCACTCGTGGGCGTCATCTGCAAAAAGGACGGCACCACCGTCGACATCAACATCGGCGACAAGGCGGACGACCCGGTCTTTACCATCTCCGACCTGCTGATCCACCTCTCGAGCGAGCAGATGTCCAAGCCTGCCAAGGACGCCGTCGATGCCGAGATCCTCGACGTGATCGTGGGCGGCCGCCCCGTCAAGTTTGACGAGGACGACAAAGACGCCCCCAAGGAGCCCGTCAAGCAGATGTTCCTGGACATCCTCAAGGAGCAGTACGACGTCGAGGAGGAGGACTTCCTCTCCGCCGAGATCGAGGTCGTGCCCGCCGGCCCTGCCCGCGACATGGGTCTCGACCGCTCCATGATTCTGGGCTATGGCCACGACGACCGCGTCTGCGCCTACCCCTCCATGCTCGCCCAGATCAATGTGGCCAACGTGGAGCGCACGAGCATCACGCTCATCGTCGACAAGGAGGAGATCGGTTCCGTGGGTGCCACCGGTATGACGAGCCGCTTCTTCGAGAACACCGTCGCCGAGATCATGACGCTCGCCGGCGAGGATAGCCCGCTGGCCCTTCGCCGCGCACTCGCCCGCAGCCGCATGCTCTCCTCCGACGTGTCCGCCGGCTTCGACCCGGGCTACGCCGGCAAGTTCGAGACCAAGAACGCCGCCTTCATGGGTCGCGGCCTGTGCTTCAACAAGTACACGGGCAGCCGCGGCAAGGGCGGCTCCAACGACGCCGACGCCGAGTACGTGGCCCTCATCCGCGACATCATGGACGAGGCCGGTGTGGACTTCCAGACCTGCGAGCTCGGTCGCGTCAACGCGGGCGGCGGCGGCACCATCGCCTACATCATGGCCAAGTACGGCATGAACGTCATCGACTCCGGCGTTGCCGTCCTGTCCATGCACGCCCTGTGGGAGGTCGCCAACAAGGCCGATATCTACGAGGCCTATCGCGGCTACAAGGCTTTCCTCGAGCGCGCCTAATCCACCCTTCATCAGTTGCGGTGAAATACGGACTAAACTGGCCCATCAACGGCCAAAACAGACCGTATTCCACCGCAACTTCCTTTTTGGCAGAGGAGAGTCCATGCTGCAGGTCATCATTTCGCCCGCCAAGCAGATGCGCGCGGCCCAAGATGCTTTTGAAGTCCTGGGCATCCCACCCTTTGTGCGCGAGACGGCTCGCCTCCACCGCGCACTGCTAGATATCGAGCGGAATGAAGGCGACGGCGGCCTGCAGGCGCTGTGGAACGTGAGCGACAAACTGCTGGGGTCTTGCCTCAACACCTTGCACGAGTTCGGGCCCATCCTGAAAAACGGCGATCTCGACAATCCCGCACTCGCCCGTCACCTCTCCCCTGCCGTCATGTCCTATCACGGCATTCAATACCAAAGCATGGCACCCGAGGTGATGGATTCCGCGCAGCTCGCATGGCTGCAAGACCATCTGTGGATCCTCTCGGGACTCTACGGATGCGTGCGCCCCTTCCACGGCGTGTCGCCCTATCGGCTCGAAATGGGGGCGAAGCTCGCCGTCGACGATGCCCGAGACCTCTACGCATTTTGGGGCGACAAGCTCGCGCGAGCTATCGCCCCGGCAGGCTCAAACACCACGATCGTCAACCTCGCCAGCGTGGAGTATGCCAAAGCCGTTCTGCCCCACCTCGCGGGCGACGCCACGGCCGTCACATGCCTCTTTGGCGAGGGTATCCGCAACGGGAAGCCCATCCAACGGTCGACCGCCAGCAAAAAGGCGCGCGGCTCCATGGTGCGGTGGATGGCAGAAAACAAGCTCGAGGATGCAAGCGAACTTACCGCATTCAACATCGGCTATCGGCACATCCCCGAGCTTTCAGACAAAAACACCCTGGTTTTCATGAACGCGCAGGCACAATAGACCCGCCGTTTCCAAACACCCCGTTACTCCGCCAAGCCATCGGCCTTTGCAATCCCGTTTGTCGAGCCGTCCCTATAGGTAATCTTGACATGCTCCACTTCGGACACCGCAACACCCGACGGGGGCTCCAGGCGCCATTCCGTCAGCGCGATATCCATCGTCGTGGGCACATCTCCTTGATCTTTGAGCTTCACCGTGAGCGTTTTGAGCGTCGCGTCAAACGTCACGCGTTCGATTTCTTCACCTGGAATGGACCCACCACTCAGCTGCAACTGCACAAACTCATCGCGCGGGTACCAATAATCGCCCGGAACGGCGAGCGTATTGGCATTACCGCCAGTGCTCTTCACCGTCATGGTCGGCAGGCTATCATCAGCCTCGAACTCCCAGGCAGCGCCGCCGCGACCGCCAAACGTCCAAATACAAAAGGCAATCACCAGCACGGCAAGCACCGCAAAACCAATCGCGACAAGGCCATGGTGCGCGCGGCTCTCCTCTGCCGATACATCCCATTGCGTCTCTCGATATAGATGCTTGTCTTCCATGTACGCCTCCCCACAGGCACGCTTGTTAGGCCAATCGTACCCATTCGAGCTATACTTGAGCCCACCACATAAACGGGGAGCTTGCAGGACAAGACGGCAGGCTGAGACTGGGCGCGCCCGCCCTGACCCGCAAACCTGATATGGGTAATGCCAACGAAGGGAGCCGTGCCAATGAGCACACAGACCGAGCCCAAGCTCGTCACGCAAATCGACTTCGCCCGCGCCGGACAAATCACGCCGCAGATGAAAGAAGTCGCCGAGCGCGAGCATCGCGACCCCGAGTACATCCGCGAGCGCGTGGCAGACGGCCGCATCGCCATCCCCGCCAACATCGTGCACATCAAAAAGGGCATGCGCGCCTTTGGTGTCGGCGAGGGTCTGTCCACCAAGGTCAACGTCAACCTGGGCATCTCGGGCGACAAGGCCGATGCCGCCGAGGAATGGAAGAAGGTCAAGATTGCCGAGGACTTTGGCGCCGACGCCATCATGGACCTCTCCAACTCGGGCAAGACGCGCCAGTTCCGCCAGCAGCTCATCGACGAGACGCCGCTCATGGTGGGCACCGTCCCCATGTATGACGCCATCGGCTATATGGAAAAGCCGCTGGTCAAGCTCACCAAGGACGACCTGCTCGAGGTCGTGCGCGCGCATGCCGAGGACGGTGTGGACTTTATGACCATCCACTGCGGCATCAACAAGTCGGTCATCAAGACCTTCAAGGAGACCGGCCGTCTTATGAACATCGTCAGCCGCGGCGGCTCGCTGCTGTTTGGCTGGATGGAAGTCACTGGCAATGAGAACCCCTTCTACGAGTTCTACGACGAGGTGCTCGAGATCTGCCACGAGTACGACGTGACGATTTCGCTCGGCGACTCCTGCCGCCCGGGCTGCCTCTACGACTCCAATGACGCCACCGAGACCGCCGAGATGATCGAGCTGGGCAAGCTGTGCAAGCGCGCCTGGGCCGCCGGCGTCCAGGTTATGGTCGAGGGTCCGGGCCACATGGCGCTCGACGAGATCGCCGCCAATATGAAGCTGCAGAAGCGTCTGTGCCACAACGCCCCGTTCTATGTGCTCGGGCCGCTGGTGACCGATATCGGCGTGGGTTACGACCACATCACCGCAGCCATCGGCGGCGCTATCTCCGCCAGCTCCGGCGCCGACTTCCTGTGCTACGTGACGCCGGCCGAGCACCTATGCCTGCCTAACGCCCAGGATGTGCTCGACGGCCTCGTGGCCACCAAGATCGCCGCACACGCCGCCGACATCGCCAAGAAGGTGCCCCACGCCCGCGACATGGACGACAAGATGGGCCAGGCACGCCGCAAGCTCGACTGGGACGCCATGTGGAAGTGCGCGCTCGACCCGGTTACGGGCAAGAAGCGCTACGAGGAATCCCCCGCCGCCACCGAGGGCACCTGCACCATGTGTGGCAAGATGTGCGCCGTCCGCACCGTCAACAAGGTGTTCGAGGGTACGACGATCGATCTCGGCATGGAGGACTAACTCGTCACCGGAGCCACAAACGGCCACAAGGTGTTCGTCAATTGTTGACATGTGAACATTTTCTTACATTTACGTAAAGATTGCACCGCCCGCCCGGGATCGGCATACAGCCGGCCCGGGCAACTTTATAATGCAGACAGAAGACCCATTTGAATCCGACCGATCAAGGGAGCGAACATGGATCGCAGTAAGGTACCCGCCGTTCTATCCATCGCAGGATCCGATTCCAGCGGTGGTGCCGGCATTCAGGCCGACATCAAGACCATCACGGCGCACCGCCTGTATGCCGAGACGGCCATCACAGCCATCACCGCACAAAACACGCTCGGCGTCACCGCCGTGCAGAATATCTCCCCGGACATTGTCGCGGCGCAGATCGATGCCGTTTTTGACGATATTCGACCCAGCGCCGTCAAGATCGGCATGGTCTCCTCTGCCGAGATTATCGAGGTTATCGCCGACCGCCTGAGTGCCTGGGACGCACAAAATATCGTCGTCGACCCCGTCATGGTCGCCACCTCGGGCGCTCGCCTGATCGCAGAGGACGCCGCCGAAGCGCTTACCCGTCGCCTGTTCCCACTGGCGACCGTCATCACGCCCAATATTCCCGAGGCCATGGCACTGCTCGATTACGAGGTCGATTCCGAGCGCACGCAGCAAAATGCCGCCATGCTCCTCACCCGCCGCTTTGGCTGCGCGTCCCTCGTTAAGGGCGGGCATTTTGTCAACGAAGCCAACGATGTGCTAGCAGAGCCCGCGCCGCTCGATGACGAGGGCAACCATCTGGGCGATCCGCTCACCACGTGGTTCCGTCACAAGCGTATCGACACCAATAACACGCACGGCACCGGCTGTACGCTTTCGTCCGCCATCGCCTGCGCGCTGGCCCAGGGCATGGATCTTGCCGATGCCGTCAACGCCGGCAAGGCCTACCTAACGGGCGCTCTCGCCGCCGGCTTTGACATGGGCAGAGGTTCCGGCCCCGTCAATCACATGTGGCAATATTAAGATTCGCAGCCCAAAACCACCGCAAAGGGGACAGGCACCTTTGCGGTGGTTCCCACAAACATCTCGATCCGTAACAGTTAGAGTCCATTTCTCGGCCCACCTGTTACAAATCGAGACATTCAAATTCCGCTAAGAAGATAATCTCGATCTGTAACAGTAACTCGGCAAAATCGACCCTAAATGTTACAGATCGAGACAAACGACCGATATCGACCTAAATAATCTCAATCTGTAACATCTAGCCCGTTTTCGGCCTTACAGCTGTTACAGATCAAGACAAACCAACGAAACAAGCCACCGCAAGGGGAACTTTTGTACTGCTTTGGGTCGCGCTACGCTCCGAGCATCTCTTTGAGCTTGGCCGCCACGGCGTGGCCCAAGCTCTCATGGCTTTCGGGCATCATGTGCAGATAATCGATATCGCCCGGCTCGGCAAAATCAGCGGCATTCAAAAAGTCGCAGCCAAACTGCTTAGCAGCATACGCATAGTATTCGGCAAAATGCTCCGAGGCCTCGACGGAGCGCTCGTCAAAGTCGGTCATGTACACATCGGCGATCTGCGGTTTAATCTTGATAGGCGCCATCAGCAGAATACGCGGGCAGGGCGCGGCTTCGGTCCAGGGAAACGCGCGGACGGTGCGAATCAGCGCCATGGCACCGTCAGCGATATCGGCAGCCCCCACGTTAAAGACCGTCTTGCAGTCGTTGGTGCCCAGCATAATCACGATGGCATCCAGCGGCTTATGAGCCTCGAGCAGCATCGGCAACGCTCGGATGCCGTTGAGATTAGTGTCCAGATGGCACATGTCGTCACGCACCGTCGTGCGGCCGTTGAGGCCTTCCTCAATCACGTGCCAGCCCTCGCCCAGGTCGCGCTGGGCCACGCCGCACCAGCGCACATCGTGCGCATAGCGTACCGCGGTGCCGTCGCGCATGCCCGCCGGATCATAGCCGTAGGTATTGCTGTCGCCAAAGCACAGAACGTTTTTCATCGTAAGCCCTTCCTTTAGTGAAAAGCCGACGGGAGCAGCCCCGTCGGCTCGGCATGTCGCATCACGCGCACCGTTTACAAGTATTTGCGCCAATCGTCCTCGTCCTCATCGTCCTCGGCGGCAGCCTGGGCCTGCTCGGCGGCGCGAGCAGCCGCAGCGCGTGCGGCAACCTGGGCATAGGACTCCTCGTTACGCTCGGGGAAGTTTGCCAGCACGTGCTCGAACTTGGCAAAATCCTCGTCCCAACGCGTAGAAGGCACGGCAAAGAAGAGCTGCTTGACCTTAAAGTCGCCCGACGCGAGCTCCTTGCGGAAGAGCTCGGCCACGGCCTCGGCGTCAAAGCCGTTGTTGTCGCAGCCCCAAGCACCCAGCACGAGCTTCTCGCGACCCAGCTCGTCGCAGATGGCAAGCACAAAGCGGATGCGGTCGCGCAGAGCGTCAAGCAAGGCATCGTCGCTCACGCGGTACTCCTGGCGAGCACGCTTGGCGTTGGGTGTAGCGGCGACGATTACGTCGGCATAGGCGTGCACGTGGTTGCGGTCGAAACGCACCGCGGGCACCACCAGCGCACGGTTGCGGTACAGCTCGCAGTTGATGTTGCGGCGACGGTTCTCGCCGTACCACTTACGCTGCTTGTCGAGCACGTTGTACAGGTACGAATCGGCGCACAGCGTGGCCTCCTGTCCCAGATAGCCCTGGATGTAGCCGCCACCCGGATTGGTGAACGAGGCAAAAGCGAGCACAGCCATGTCGCAGAACTGCGCATAGCCGCGGCCGTTATCGAGGATTGCCTGCGTGGCGGAGACATCAAGTACGGTGACCTCGGGCAGGACCGGAGCAGCCTCCTCCGCGGGCGCGGACTCAGCCTCCGTGGCCTCCTCTGCGGGTGAAGGCTCGGCCGTAACCTCGGTCTCGGCGGACGCAACCTCAGCGGTCTCGACCTCGGCGGCCTCAGACTCCTCAGCAACCTGTTCCTCGGCAGCGTCGGCCGCTTGGGCCTTGGCCTTCATCGCCGCGACAAAGCCGGCAGGCATACCGTCGAACTCGCGCACGCCGGCAAGCGAGCGCTCGATATCCTTGGCGCACGCTTCGGACACAGTCGCCACGTGACGCTCGGCGGCCTTGGCACGGGCCTCGCGCTTGGGATTGGACTGTCCCGCGCGATTGGGCCTGCGGTTACGGTTCCTGTTGTCAACGTCTGCCATAAGTGGTCACCTTTCTCGGTCTCTGCCGCTATCGGCTTTTCCATCCATGATACCCCGCCACGCACAAAAAAGACGGCCCCGAAGGACCGCCTTCCGCATCGATTTACACGTGCGCAAGCACCGCTGCAATTTGGCACTAGTCGCGACGACCAAGGATGTTCAGGATGCGCAGGAACACGTTGATGATGTCCACGAACAGGTTGGATGCCATGAGTACGGCGTTGGGCAGCGTGGGCGGCACCGTCGTGGCCACATAGGTGTCGTAGCCAATAAAGCCGGCGAACACCACGATCACGATCAGGTCGGTGATGGACTGCGAGACGCCCATAAACATCAGCACGATCTCGACCAGAATCGTGGCAAGCAGGATGCCAAAACCAATGCCGTACACACGCTGGAAGAACTTGGGGAAGGTCACGCCCAGCGCACCAAAGACAAAGGTGATGGCGGCCGTGGCGATAAAGGCAGTGTTGATGGTGGGCAGGTCGTAATTGGCAAGGCCAAACGACGCGGTCAGGCCAAAGGTACTCGCAAAGATTACGTAGCCCACAAGGGACAGACCCACAGACTGCTTGCCCGCGGCGGCCGACATCATGACCATGCCGACGATGGTCAAAATAAACGAGCCAAAGACCAGCGGCAAGGCGGCGCCGCTCATCATCATGCGCGCAAACGACATGGTGCTCGTAAAGTAAGCACCGGCGCCCATGGCGCAAAAGCCCAAAAAGATCAGGGCAGACATGACAAGGTTGTACGCGCGCGGCGACATCTCCTTGGCACGGCTTGCGCCGGTCTCAATGGGGCCGTTCTGATAACCCTGGATATCGTTCATAATATCGTCCTTTCAAAAGCGCCGCGACAGCGCCGTAGGTGACAAGATTCCTGCCATTGTACCCGAATGCCGCGCGCTCTTACCTGCGGCGCCCACTCTCGAGCGTACGGTCGAATGCCCACACCCACCAACGCATCAGATGGGCCTGCGAGCCATCCGGTCGCTCGCGCGCCTGTTCTTCCAGATACAGTTCGGTCGCATGCCCACCAAAACGAACCTTATAAGTCGCCGTACGAATGCCGTGAACCGTCAGGCCAAAACCGGTGGACGAGACAATCTCGTCAATCGTAAAGCAGCGACCGTCGACCCAGCAGACGGTAACCGGCACGACTTGTCCGCCCGCGAGGATGCGGGCCACGACGTCCACATACTGCTTGTGCACGCGTCGAGTTTTACCATCTGTCTGTCGATATTCCATGCCTCCTATTATCGAACGCATGTTTGCACATTGTAAAGCGAACAGGCTGTGGTTTTGGGATGTTGGGGCGCGCACGTGTCCTCATGGCGTGCTAGCAAAAAGAACACCCGCGGTCAACAGGGCAAATATTCAATGTTAGTGCCAAAAAATTCACTTCTCCCATCAGAACTCGGTAAAGAAACCCGCAGGAGGTGATACGATTTATCATGTTTTTGTAACGTGCCTGCAAACTTCGAGAAAGCCCATATATGGACGTAACGTTCTCAGCCTTCCTCGGCCAAATTGTGTCGAACCCAGTCCTTGCCGTCACCGTGATCCTCGCGCTCGGCGCTATCTTCGTCAACGGATGGACCGACGCGCCCAACGCCATCGCGACCTGCGTCACTACGCGTTGCATGCCCGCCCGCGCCGCCATTCTCATGAGCGCCGCATTCAACTTCCTCGGCGTGCTCATCATGACGCACTTTAACGCCAGCGTCGCCAACACCATCTCGCATATCGTCGACTTTGGCGGAAACAGCACCATGGCGCTCGCGTGCCTCTGCGCGGCGCTGTTCTCCATCGTCGTCTACGGTGCCACGGCATCGCGTTTTGGTATCCCCACCTCGCAGAGCCACAGCCTCATCGCCGGCCTGACCGGCGCTGCTATCGCCCTCGGTGGCGCTAGCAGCGTCAACGTCCACGAGTGGATGAAGGTCATCTACGGCCTGGCGCTCTCCATCGGCCTGGGCTTTGTCATGGGCTGGGTCCTGTGCAAGCTCGTCTCGATCCTTTTCGCCGCCGCCAACAGGCGACGCGCCAACGTCTTCTTTAAATATGCTCAGATCGCGAGCGCTGCGGCCATGAGCTTTATGCACGGCGCGCAGGATGGACAGAAGTTCATCGGCGTGCTCTTTTTAGGTGTCGCCTTTGCCAGCGGACAGACGAGCGTCGGCGACGCCGGCATCCCCATCTGGATCATGCTGCTGTGCTCGGCCACCATGGGCATCGGCACCAGCGTGGGCGGTGAGCGCATCATCAAGTCTGTCGGCCAGAGCATGGTCAAGCTCGAAAAGTACCAGGGCTTCTCCGCCGACCTGGCGGGCGCCGCAAACCTGCTGCTTGCCACGCTCACCGGCATCCCCGTGTCCTCCACGCACATCAAGACCTGCGCCATTATGGGTGTCGGTGCCGTCAAGCGCCTCTCGGCCATCAACTTCGGCGTGGTCAAGGACATGATGTTCACGTGGTTCTTCACCTTCCCCGCTTGTGGACTCATCAGCTTTGTCATGGCCAAGCTGTTCATGATGTTCATCTAGTCAAACCGAACGCCCATCCGGACCGCAATACCTCGCCCACCCGTCTTCGCCTCGAAAGGACCCACTCATGGCAAAGAAACCCGATTCGTTCTACTTTGACAACTACGTCGCCTGCGCCGACCTTGCTGTCCAGGCCGCAGAGTTGCTCATCAAGATTTTTGAGAACTTTGATCCCGCGCATATCCACGACATGCTCGAGGAGATGCATGCGATTGAGCATGCGGCCGACAAGAAGCACCATGAGCTCGAGGATGCCCTGCTCACTGCCTTTATCACCCCGCTTGAGCGCGAGGATCTGGACCTGATGAGTTGCTCGCTCGACACTGTGCTTGACCGTATCGAGGGCGTCGTGCAGCGCGTCTACTTCACCAACATTCAGAGCATCCACCCCGATGCCATTGTCATCGCCCACAAGGTGACCGACGCCTGCCGCGCCATGAAGGATCTTATGGTCGAGCTGCCTAATTACCGCAAGTCCAAGACCCTGCGCGAGCTGGTCATCCAGATCAACACCATTGAGTCCGAGGCCGATGAGCTCTACATCAACGCTATGCGCAACCTGCACGTCAATGGCAAGGACCCGCTCGAGGTCATCGCCTGGCGTGACGTCTACGCTTTCCTGGAGTACTGCGCCGACTGCTGCGAGAATGTGGCTGATGTCGTGGATTCGATTGTCATGAAGAACAGTTAATTGGGGGTATGTGTCCCGGCGGCGAAGGGCCGGCACCTGTTTGCTTTCTCACTCCGGCTGCGTGGCAGAGTCGTTCGAAAGTAAACAGGTGCCGGCCCTTCGCCTTACATACCACCATTGGGAACTTTGGCTGATGGTTAGAATGCGATGGGAACCTGGATGATGCGGCCTTTTATGCCCGATTGGATACTTTGGGGCTGCATTGAGCGTTTGGCTGAGCGTAGCCTTGGGTACCTTTTGATTTACCTTGGATTGATTCGCTGACTTTGGAGGGTTTGGTTATGGGGTATTTGGATCTGGCTCGGTCTCGGTATTCTTGTCGTTTGTTTGAGGCTCGGGCTGTGGAGCAGGCTGTGGTGGATGCCATTGTTGAGGCTGGGCGTATTGCTCCTTCTGCTTGTAATAATCATCCAACCCGTGTGATGGTGTTGGATACACCCGAGCTTTTGGAGAAGGCGGCTGCTTGTCAGCCTCGGTTTGCTCGTGATGGGTCCATCTTTGGCGCTCCGCTCATCTTCCTCATTTGCAGCGTTACCGACGACGCTTGGGTTCGCCCCTATGACCAGATGAACTCCAGCGCTATCGACACCTCGATTGTTTGCGATCAAATGATGATGGAGGCCGAGGAGCAAGGCCTGGGAACGTGTTGGGTATGCCATTTTAAGCCCGAGCTAGCCCGAGAGCGGTTCAACCTGCCCGAGGGCGTCTATCCCTATCACATGCTCGTCTGCGGCTATCCTGCCGACCACATCGCCGATCCCGAGCATCGCGAGGCCCGTACCATTCCCCTCTCCGACTTCCTCCTCAAGTAGTTCTTGCGCATGCCCTAAAATCTACCTTTTACCGCTCACCCTTTCGCCGAGTTCTGCCCTATCGCACGCAGAGCTCGGCGTTTTGTTTCCCAACCCGTATGCAGCCACAAAAAAGGAGCCCGCAGGTGCGAGCTCCTCTTAAGGACACGAGATTGTAGCTCTGGCGCTAGTCCAGGTCGTCGGCGGCAAAGTTGTCGATCGGGGCGAAGGGGTCAGCCACGGGGACAACCGGATCAGCGACAGGCAGCGGCTCGGCGGCGGGAACGGTCACTGCAGGAGAAGCCGCAGAACCGACCGGCGTGGAGGCCATAAGGTCGGACGGGAAGGAATTCTGCGCATCGTCCATGAAGTGCTGGATGAGCTTGAGGTACTCGGCTTTGAACTCCTCACGGGAAGCCTTCAGACGGTCGATCTCCTCGAGCTCGGCCTGCTTCTCGGTCAGGGCCTGACGGATGACCTCGCGGGCCTTGGCGTCGGCTTCGTTGCGGATGCGCTCAGCGTTCTCGTTGGCATCGTTGACGATGCCCTCGGCGGTCTGCTGGGCAGCAATCAGCGCAGCGGAGATCTGGCGCTCCTGAGCGGAGAAGTCGGGTGCGGGAGCGGCCACAGGAGCGGCGGGAACGGCCTGAGCGGCAGCGTCCTGAGCCTGGGCAAGCTGGGCCTGCGTGTCGGCAAGCTGCTGCTCGGTGGCAGTCAGACGACCCTTAAGATCGACAATCTTGGCAAGCATAGCGTCAACCTCGGAGGACAGCGTCTCCAAAAAGACGTCGACCTCGGCGGGATCATAACCGCGCTTGGCCTCAGAGAAAGTCTGAGCCTGGATGTCAGCAGGGGTAATAGCCATAACAAGTTCTCCTTTATCATCGCCTCGGCGCCGGGCGCCCGACGTAAGTTACTGAGCAAGTACTATACGAGTATACCTATAAGAAGCTGCAGAATCAGCCTCTGCACCAACTGCAACGCAATAATTGCAACGACCGGCGAAAAATCAACGCCTCCCATCGGCGGAATAAACCGACGAAACAGGTTGAGCCACGGACCGCAGACGCTATCGAGCACCGCGGCGATATCCTGCAGCAGGCCGCCCTGCTTCATGGGAATCCACGTCATAAAGCAATAGACCACGATAAGCGTGGAGTAGAAGTTGAACAGTGTGTTGACCAACTGGACAATGGTGTAGATGTTGATGGGAATCTCCTCGTCTTGGGTTTACTTAAGGTAGCCGTCGGCGCGCAGCTTCTTGAGGTCCGAATCCTTGACCTCGCAGCCGGCGGGCAGCACCATAAACACGCGATCGCCCACCTCTTTGACCGTAGCGCCCAGGCCGCAGGCAAAGCCATAGCTAAAGTCCAGGACGCGCTTGGCGACCTCGGTGCGAACGCCAACAAAAATCAACGCAACGGGCTGCTTGGTGCGCACGCGACGGACAACGGTCTCGACATCGTCATAGCTCTCGGGGCGCAGGACATAGGCAGGCAGCTGCGGCGTGGCGTTAATGATGTTGCTCGCATAGGCCGAGCCGTCGCTCGGCGCAGAAGCGGGCGCAGGCGCCGCGGCGCGAGCGCGGGCGCTCTCGGCATAGCTCGACGGCGTGTCGTAAGCGCCGGGACGATAGCCGCCCGCGACACTATCCTGCGAACGCGACGGCGGATTGTACGTCGTCGCATGACGCGAGTCATCGCCGACCAGCTGTCCGGAACGCGTGTACACGGCGACCGACTCGGCCTCGCCGCGGCGCGTCTGGCCCAGCAGACCGTTGCTCGGCTCATCTTGGGTATAGAAGCCCTCGCCCGAGGTACCGCTGTAGCCGTTGTTCTGATAGCTATCGTCGTAGCCGTCATCGTAGCCGTAGTCGTCATCCTGGCCATAGCCCTGGTCGTAACCCTGCTGGCCGCCAAAGTGCATCTTATTTTTAATCTCGTCAAGGAAGCCCATGGTTGTGTCCTCTCACGGTTTAGTGCAGGCGCTCTGTAAACCAGTGCGCACTTCAAAGCCCTATTTTACTGCAAACTCCGGGCTAAATACTACCCTGCCCAGGCGAACGAGCGTAGAGCCCTCCTCAAGGGCGGGCTCAAAGTCCTCGCTCATGCCGCAAGAGAGCTCGGGCAGCCTCAGATCGGGATGCGCCGCCTCCAGCTCATCCCTCAGCTCTCGCAGCCCGGCAAAAGTGCGACGTGCCACATCCTTGTTCCCGCGGGGGGCCATAGTCATAAGGCCCTGCACACAAATTCCCTCAAGTTCCGCAAGCTCGCCGGCAACGCCACGAATCTCATCGGGCGAAAAGCCGCCCTTGGACTCCTCGCCGCTTACGTTGACCTCGATCAGCACCTGCTGGGGGGCGGCAAGCTCGCCCGTTTCGATCTTGCGAACGGCACGGCTCGAGATCGCCTGCGCCAAATGAAGCGACCCTACCGAATGAATCAGCTCGGCCGAGCCCAACACCGCGTTGATCTTGTTGGTCTGAAGGTTGCCAATCATGTCGAAGCGCACCTCGGGCAGCTCCGGATGATCCGCCAGACCTGCAAGTTTGCGGACGAGCTCTTGCGGGCGGTTCTCAGCAAAATGGCGATATCCCACCTGGATGGCCGCGATGGTCTCATCGACGCCGACGGTCTTGGACACGGCAATCAAACGCGCGGCATCACGGGGCCTCCCGGCGCGATCGAGCGCGGCATAGAAACGCTCGAGTATCTGCTCGCGGCGAGCGCGCATTACATTCAAATAGTTATCCATTGCCAATCGCCTCCGTTAACAGCACAACAAGTAGTCCCATGCTAACGCAAGAGCGCAGCCCCGCATCCGCAAGGCCGCGCTCCCTTAGGTATTTACAATCTCTCAACGAACGGGGTACCCTACTCCTCGTCGTCCTCGGCATCATCCTCGTCCTCAAGATGATCCAACAGGTAGCGAAGACCCTCGCTCACCTCGTTAGCGGGCACCTTGGCAACAAAGCGTGCATCCACGGCGGGCCTCATAATGACGCCCTCGCCCGAAGGCACGCGCATGCTCTCGAGCTCGTCCTCATCCGTACAGGCGATATCGCCGGCAGTCATACGCTGTCCGGTCAAAAGGAAGGTCAGACGGCAGGCGGCATCGATGGAAATCGAGGCAATGCGATCGAGGTAGCGCGAAACCATGATGGCACGGCGCAGGTCGTCATAGTTGCTGTCGTCGTCCATAAAATCGCCGGTGTCCATGCGGTTAAAGGTACGGAAGAACTTCTCGTACGCCGCATGTACCGGCTCATCCTCAACGGCCAGGTTGCAGATGATGGACATGTCGTTGGTGACGAGCGCGGAAAGCGACGAGCCCAGCACCTGGTATACGGCTTCGGCCTCGGCCTCAACCGTACCGACAAGCTCCTGGGGCAGCGAGATATCGGCCTTGACCATGTGACGCGTGGCGCGGCAGATCTGGCGAACCTTATCGGTCATGCGCTGCAGGTTAAAGTCGACGTAGATGATCGTCTGCAGTAAGCGGAAGTCGGAAGCGACCGGCGACTGCGTGGCGATCAGGTTGTAGCACACGGCCTCCAAGTTGGCGCAGCGCGCGTCAATCGAAAGCGTGCGCTTCTTGGTCTTGGTGGCAAGCTTGCGGTCATCGGTCACATAGGCCTTCACGGCGTCGTGAAGCGCCAGATCGACGGCCTCGTAGATGCTCAGCATCTCATGACGGGCCTCGATGAGCTGACGGGAAAACAGTTTACGCATGGTTCACTCCAATCAGTTGGGTGCGGTCATGCCGCCCGCACGGTGAATACGCACCGGACCAGGTCCGATCGGCTTGGGACTAGTCGCACCGATCAGCCAAAGCGGCCGGTGATATAGTCTTCCGTCCGCGAATCCACCGGGCTGGTAAAGATCGCGTCGGTTTGACCATACTCGATGAGCGTGGCGGGCTCGCCGGCAACTTCCTGCAAGAAAAATGCGGTGTAGTCACTAATTCGAGCTGCCTGCTGCATTGAATGCGTGACGATGATGATCGTCATCTCGGGCGCCAGCTCGGCCATCAGATCCTCGACCTTGGAGACGGACGTGGGGTCGATGGCGGAGCAGGGCTCGTCCATCAGAAGGACATCGGGCTGCACCGCAAGCACACGCGCGATGCACAGACGCTGCTGCTGACCGCCCGAGAGCGCCAAACCATCCTTGTTGAGCTGATTGGATACCTCTTTCCAGAGGTTGGCGCGCTTGAGCGATTCTTCCACGATGTCATCGAGGTCGCTTTTGCTAGTCACGCCCTGCAGACGAGGGCCAAAAGCGACATTCTCGTAGATGGATTTAGGAAACGGGTTGGGCTGCTGAAAGATCATGCCCACGCGGCGGCGGAGGTCGACCGGGTCGACGCCCTCGGCATAGATATCGTTGCCGTCGAGCGTCATGGTGCCCTCGACACGAGTGCCCTCGATAAGGTCGTTCATACGGTTGATGCAGCGCAAAAACGTCGATTTGCCACAGCCCGAAGGGCCGATAAACGAGGTGATGGCGTTTTTGGCGATGTTGAGGTCGAGCCCCGTCAGCGCATGAAAGTCACCGTACCAAAAGTTGAAATCCTTGGCCGTGATGGCCGCTTGCTCCGGCGTGGGAGCGGACTGATAGACGGACATGGGACTCCTTAACTAACGGCGCTTGCGCGACAGATAACGCGCAAACAGGTTGAAGGCCAGAATAATCGCCATCAGCAAAAGCGCGGTGCCGTAGGCTGCGTTCATGTTGATGCCGTCGTTGGCAAGCAAATAGAGGTGAACGGTCATGGGACGACCGGAATCAAGCGGCGAAATAGGCAGGTTGATGGCCTGACCCATGGTGTAGAGCACCACGGCGGTCTCGCCGATGGCGCGACCGATGGCAAGGACGATACCGGTGGCAATGCGGCCAAAGGCCGAAGGAAGCACGATCTTGGAGACGACCTGCCACTTGGTGGCGCCCAGGCCATATGCGCCCCAACGGATATAGCGCGGAACGGCGCGAATCGCTTCCTCGGTGGTGCGCATGACGATGGGCAGCATCAGAAGTGCCAGCGCCAGGGCGGCCGAGACCATCGAAAGACCCAGGCCCATGGCCTCGACAAACAAAGCGTAGCCAAAGAGGCCCATAACGATGGAGGGCACCGAGGCCAAGGCATCGGCAGCATAGCGAATGATGTCGACGACCTTGCCCTGTTTGGCATACTCAGCCAGATAGACCGCAGCCAAGACGGCAACCGGCGTGCAGATGAGCATGGCGAGTGCCGTCACGTAGATAGTCGAGACGATCGTGGGCCAAATGCCGCCTTCGGCGTTTACGCCCTGCGGCCAACCAAAGATAAAGTCAAGCGAGATATGCGGCAGACCGTTGATGACCACGTAGGCGATGATGGCAAGCAACACCAGGGTGGTGATATAGGCCGCGGCGCGAAAGACGCCGAGCATAATCTTGTTGGACAGGTCCTTGTTGATGCGGCCCTTCTTACCATGGGAAAGGGCACGCTTGATGCGCTCGCGCGACGAGGTCGTATCGGCCGTCGTGTCAACGGAATCGGACATAGCCTACCCCCTCTTCTTCTTGGAAATCAGACGGACGATACCCACCAGTGCAGCGGAGATGATAAACAGAACCACGCCCATGCCAAACAGAGCCGAGCGATGCAGGCCCGAGGAATAGCTCATGTCGAGCGCGATCTGGCTCGTGAGCGTCGAGATGGGGCTCGAGATGCTATCCGGAATGACCGGGGCGTTGCCCACGACCATCAACACGGCCATGGTCTCGCCGATGGCGCGCCCCATGCCCAAAACGATGGCGTCCACAATGCCCAGCTTGGCGGCCGGCAGCACAACCTTGTAGATGGTCTGCCACTTGGTGGCACCCATAGCATAGGACGCCTCGCGAATGCCCATGGGAATGGAATTGAGTGCATCGATGGTGAGCGTGGTGATGGTGGGCACGATCATAATGGCGAGCACGAACCACGCCGTCAGCGCGCCAAAGCCAAGACCGCCGGTCAGCTGCGCGATAAACGGACGGATGATGACCATGCCAAAGAAGCCGTAGATGATAGAGGGGATGCCCGCCAGCAGGTCGACGGCGGGGCTGATGAGCCTGCGCACGCGCTTGCTGGCGATCTCGACCAGATACACGGCCGTGCCCACACCCAGTGGCACGCCCATGGCGAGCGCACCGACCGTCACCAGGCCAGAGCCCGCCAGCAGCGACATGATGCCGTAGTGACCCTCGGAGGGCGCCCACGTAAAGCTAAAGAAGTCCGCCAGGCCGATGTCGGTAAAGACGGGCAGTGCCGAATACGTGGTAAAGACAAAAATCAGGATGACGGTGACGACCGCCAAGAACGCGCAGGCAAAGAAGATCCACTGCAACGCCTTCTCCTTGAGATAGGTGCTGCGCGACACCAACGCCAACTCACGCTTTTTGGACGCCTGAGCCTCCTGCTCAATCTGGGGGGTTTCCTGTGCTTCCACGCTACTCACTCCCCTTTCCGTCGTTGGTGACGGGAATAAAGCCCGCCTCGCGAATCTGCTTGTCCATCTTCTCGGACGTCACATAGTCAATGTAGTTCTGCGCCTGCTGCGAAGGCGTACCCTTCACAAAGAAGTAAAGGTCACGCGAGATGGGATAGCCGCCACTTGCGACCGTCTTCTCGGATGCCTCGACATGGTTGACCGAAACGGCCTTAACTGAGGTCTTGGCGTTGAGGCTCTCGACGAAACCCAGCGAGATGTAGCCAATGGCGCCACGCGAGCGGGAAACGACATCGCGTACCTGGCCCGTACCCGAAAGAACGGCCGAGCGACGATCGAACGGCGTGCCGTCCATCACGATGGTACGGAAGGCCTCGCGCGTACCGGACGCCTCGTCGCGGTTGATAACCTGAATCTTCAGGTCCTCTCCGCCGACTTCCTTCCAGTTGGTGATCTTGCCGGCGTATATATCGCGAAGCTGCTCGGTCGAGAGATTGTCGACCGGGTTGTCGTCGTTCACGATGACTGCGATGCCGTCGTGCGCGATTACGATCGGGGTCAGGCCAAGGTCCTGCTCATCAGCATTGAGGCCACGAGACGAACTGGCGATGTCGGCCGTGCCGTTGCTGACGGCCTCGATACCCGCAGAGGAGCCAAGGCCGGAGACGAGCACGTCGATGCCGGTCTCTTCCTTAAAGCCCTCGGCCGCGATCTCGGCAATGGGAAGGCACGTGGTCGAGCCGGCCACGGTGATAGAAGACGTGGAAGATCCCGAGGAGCAGGCACACAGCGTGAGTGTGAGCACTGCCGCGCTCAGGACCGATGTGATCTTTCTCATAGCATCACGCCGATCGCAGCATGACGCCCGCAGGTGCCGCCCTCGTTGCGGTAGGAATAAAAGCGGTCGTTCTGACGAACGGTGGAAAGCCTGGTGTCCACAATGCTGCTCGCCTCGACGCCGGCGTCCATCAGCGCCTCGCGAATGGCGGCGGAAAGATCGAGCATACGAGAAGCAGAGGCATCGATGCACGCGAACTCGGCGGCAAAGCGATCCATAAGTTCTTGGGACACCTCGTACTCGTCGCCCAGGATATGGGGCCCAATGTAGGCAGAGATGTCGTCCGGCTTGCAGCCAGCCGCCTCGCAGAGCGCTTGGCACGCCTTGGCGGAAATGCGCGCAATCGTGCCCTTCCAGCCAGAGTGCACCACGGCAAAGCCGCCGGGAGCCACCAGCACCACGGGAACGCAATCGGCAAAGCAGAGCATCACGGGTACCTCACGGGCCATGCAGACGATGGCATCGCAGCCCTCGGCAATCTGCTCGCGAATATTCTCGAGATAATCGGCACCGTTCGAGGCCACCGTCACGACATGGTCACCGTGTACTTGATTGGGAACAAGCAGGTTGTGCTCGCACTCCGCGGCACCCAAGGCCTCGAGTGCGCGGCGACGATTTTCTTGAACGGCAAAGGGATCATCGCCAACATGCGAGCCCAGATTGAGTGAGGAGTACGCATCTTCGGAAACACCACCGGTGCGCTCGGTAAAGGCAAAACGAACATCGCGCGTCGCGCCCTCTACGAACGTAACTCCATCATGGTCGACACGCGAAACGCTGTCCGCACGTGCTGCCATACTAAAGCCTCCTAATAACACAAGTATCGCGGCGACGCCGCAGCAGTCCGTGCCACACGGCTGCCATACTTCATCAAAAGGATACCCGCAGCGGTAGGGGCTAAACGTAAGGGGAACGTAAGGAGATTGGAGGCTTTCGTTTACAAAGGCAAAACACAACAAAAAGGGTGCGCCCAATCGGACGCACCCCATACAGGTCGCTGAGAAAAACGAACTAGAAGCTGCCGCGCTTGAGGAAGTCAGGAAGCTCAAACTGGTCGTTGCCAAAGTTGGGGAGCTCGGTACCACCGACGTTGTGAGTCGGGGCAGCCTGAGCCGGGCTCGTGGCAGGAGCGGTGCGCTGCGGCTCGGTAGAAGCAGCGGCCTTGCTCTGGGACTGCTGTGCAGCGAAGAGCTCGTCCTGACGGTTGACGTTGGAGTCGGAGAAGCCCGTAGCGATGACGGTAATACGCACCTGATCGCCCAGGGACTCGTCGACAACGGTACCGAAGATGATGTTGGCCTCGGGGTCGACGGCGTTGGCGACAACGTCGGCAGCGTCGCTGATCTCCTGAATACCCAGGTCCTTGGAACCGGCAATGGAAAGCAGGACGCGCGTAGCGCCATCGATGGAGCTCTCGAGCAGCGGGCTGGAAATAGCCTGCTGGGCAGCGTCGACGGCACGGGTGTCCCCAGAAGCGGTACCGATACCCATCATGGCGGTACCGGCCTGCTTCATGATGGTCTTAACATCGGCGAAGTCCAGGTTGATGATACCGGGGACGGTGATGAGGTCGGTGATGCCCTGGGTGCCCTGGGAAAGGACGCCATCGGCGATTGCGAAGGCCTCAAGCATGGTGGTCTTCTTCTCGGCGATGTCGAGCAGCTTGTCGTTAGGGATAACGATCATGGTGTCGACGCAGTCGGAAAGCGTCTTAATGCCTTCTTCGGCGCTCTTCTTGCGCTTGCGGCCCTCAAACGTAAAGGGCTTGGTCACGACGGCGACGGTCAGCGCGCCGACCTCGTTCATCGCGATATCGGCAACGATGGGGGCAGCGCCGGTACCGGTGCCGCCGCCCTCGCCGCAGGTGATGAACACCATATCGGCGCCAGCGAGCGCCTCGGCGATGTCGTCGCGGGACTCATCGGCGGCCTTACGGCCGACCTCGGGGTTGGCGCCAGCGCCCAGGCCGCGGGTCAGGTCGGTGCCGATGTGCACCTTGATATCGGCATCAGAGATCGCGAGTGCCTGAGCATCGGTGTTGATGGCAACAAACTCGACGCCGCGGATACCCTCTTCGATCATTCGATTGACCGCGTTGGTACCGCCGCCGCCGACGCCGACCACCTTAATGACGGCAAGGTAGTTGTTGATCTCTGTCTCGTGCATGTCGGTCCTCCGAACAAAGGTTATTGCCATAGCATGGGTTGACCCCTGCGCACATTAACCTTCAAGTTGAAAGTAAATGCAAAGGTAAACCGTATTATGTTTGCACATTATGAACGTATCAGTCAAATAATTGACGGTGAAAACCAAACAAACCAGATAAACGGCGCGGTATGCCCCATCAACAAAGGCCAGAAGACGCTACGAGGTCGGTGCGTTCCTAAACGTATAGTTGCCAGGAGATCGAACGTTGATATACGTCACGCCCTCCACCTGCGAAAGCAGCTTGGTAACGATACGCTCCTTTTTGGCAATGTCATCCGAATCTCCGAGCGACACCTCGATACCGTTATCGAGATTCGCCGAGATGGCCTCGACCGAGGGCGTGGAAATATCCTTGACCTGGCCCAGGAACTCGCTCGAGAATCCGCGGACGTAATCCAGGCCGGCCTTGACCGCCTTGGAATTTACCGCTTGCCCCGAAACCGGCGCGACATCGGCCGAGACATCGGTCAGCAGCACGGCTCCGTAATGTTTGGCGAGCGCCAGGGCGGCATCGATGCCGTTTAGGGTGTTGGCACCCTCCCCCGTTGTGATGACATCGCCCTGGTCGTCAACATCGACCGAGGTAGACAGCGGTGCAATCCATGTGTCATCGTCCCCGATCGCCCATGCAAGATCGTCGGAGCTAATGTAGGCAATTGCGATAACCTTGCGTTCCGTCGGCGTGATGATGAGCGTATGGGGAAATTGACGCTGAACATCCACGCCCGAAACCCACGGATTTTGCTTGAGGCCCTCGGTGATCTGGTCGGGATTCACATTGAACAGCGACGTGTCCTCGGGCAGATCGATCAGCTGGATGGCATCGTGCTTGGTCACATGCTCGCTGCCCTGGATCTGAATATCGGTAGCGGCGAACAGGCCAGAGTTAATGACGACGACGGCAACGACTGCAAGCACTGCCAGAGCGGCAAGGATGCCGCCCACGATTTTGCCCTTGCCCTTAACGGCAGAAGCGGCACCCGCCGCATGATTTGCCAAGGCGCCGATCGATGACAGCGGATTAGAGCCCTTTTTGCCCGATTGCGGTTTTGCGGAGGCCGACACCGACGTCAGCATACGTGGCTTAGATGCACCCAGCGCGCGACCGGGACGCGTCACCTTTGCCCCCAACGAGGGCTTGGGCGACGCTATGGGGCGAGAAGGTATGGCGCCCATCGCCGGTTTGGGCGTCACCGAGGGACGTGCCACCGGACGAGCAACATTTTTGGCCGCGGGGCGTCCGCCAAGCTGCGAACCGGCAGTCAAACGCTTGGCAGGCCGCACGGACCCAGCAGGCTTAGAAGGCATAACGGACTTACGTTGAGGCTGAGACGGTGCGCCGGAACGCCCTCCGGCGCGGCGGAAGGTTGGTTTCGATGCTCTAGAAGCCGAGGAATTTAACTTCCGGTCTGAGCTCGATGCCATACGCCTCCCTCACCTTTCCGTGCACATGTCTGATAACCGCGGCCACGTCATCGGCCGAGGCGGTTCCGTTATTAACGATAAAATTAGCGTGTACGGGCGAAACTTCCGCGCCGCCAACCGAAAAACCCTTTAATCCACAATCCTCGATAAGCTTGCCCACGCTCGCATCGGGCGGGTTGCGAAATACCGACCCGCAGGATGCACAGCCCATGGGCTGTGTGCGCTTACGCCGCGTCAGGTACCGCTCCATACGTTCACGGATATCGGCCTTGGGCGCAGGTTTGAGCTTGAGCACGCACTCCAGAATGATCTCGTTACGCGGCAGGCTGCATTCACGGTAGCCCCAAGCGATCTCCGAGCCCGCGTAATGCTTGATGCCGGAGCTCGGGTCAAACGTAACGACATCTTCGACCAGCGAGCCAATCCACTCGGTTCGCGTGCCGGCATTCATGGACACGGCGCCGCCAACGGAGCCGGGAATACCGACCGCAAACTCAAGGCCCGAAAGGCTGCGCGACAGCGCGTCGTTGACTAGGCGAGCGAATATCACGCCCGCACCGACCGTCAGCGTACAACCGTCTTCGGCGACAACCGTACGCTGGAACTCACGCCCCAACGAAATGACGGCGCCGCGATAGCCTGCATCGGCAACAAGCAGATTAGATCCCTTGCCGATAATGACCCACGGCACCTGCTCACGATCGAGCACCGCCACGGCGCGACGCAAGGCATGATAGCTGTGACACGTCACAAAGAGGTCCGCCTTGCCGCCGATACGATAGCTCGTATGGCGCGCGAGGCGTTCATCCTCAATTACGTCCGTATCGATCATGCCCGAAAGCGCCATGACGGCGTTAAACAGACCCATGGGGTTTAAGCGTCTTTCTTGGCAGTCAGATACTCGATGAACTCGGGGCCGACCGTCGTGACGTCGCCGGCGCCCATGGTAAGCAGCAAATCGCCCTCGCCAACCATCTTCTCGAGCTCCTCATTGAGCTCAAGACGGCTCGAGCAGTACACGACCTCCTTGCCGGGATGCTTGGCGCGCACGGTATCGGCAAGCATCTTGGACGTGACACCCGGGATGGGCATCTCGCCGGCAGAGAACACGTCAATCAACAGCAGCTTGTCAGCATTGGCGAATGCGTCGGCAAAGTCATCGCACAGAGCCTGCAGGCGCGAATAGCGGTGCGGCTGGAACACGACGTCGACATGTTTGAAGCCCAGCGAAGAGGCAGCAGCGAGCGTCGCCTTGATCTCGGTGGGATGATGGCCGTAATCGTCAACCACCGTGATGCCGTCGATATCGCCCACGTGGGTAAAGCGACGGCGGACGCCTTCAAAACTCGAAAGTGCCTTAGCGGCGGCGTCGATATCGAGGCCTAGGACATGGGCGACGGTCAAGACGGCCGTGGCGTTGAGCATGTTGTGACGACCGGGGTTGCTCTTAATCTCGACAGCGTGCTCGGTGCCGTCCTCAAAGCGAACGATAAAGTCGCTCTGGATGCCCTTGACATCCGGATGCACGCAGACGATGTCGTTGGTCTCGGCAAAGCCATAGGAAAGCACATGACGGCCCGTCGACTTGGCAAGCTCGACCAGATGCGGGTCCTCGCCACAGACGATGACCGTGCCGTCCTCGCCCACCAAACTCATAAACTTGGCGAAGGTGGCCTCGATCTCCTCGATACCCGAGTAATGATCGAGATGGTCGGCCTCGACGTTGGTCACGATGACCACATTGGGGTTAAGGAACAGGAAGGAGCTGTCGGACTCATCCGCCTCGGCGACAAAATAGTCGCCCGAGCCGTTCTTGCCGTTGGTATCGTAGCCCTCGACAATGCCACCGATCAGGAAGCTGGGGTCCAGGCCCATGCGGTCGAGCATGGTGGCACACATCGAAGAGGTCGTGGTCTTGCCGTGAGTACCGGCGACGGCGACGGTGGTGTAGCCGTGGCCCAGAGCCGAGAGCATCTTGGCGCGAGGCCACACGGGAATACCCAGCTCGCGCGCACGGACGAGCTCGGGGTTGGACTCGGGAATAGCGGTAGAGACCACGACGACGTCGGGCTTGACCTCGTCGATGGTGGCGGCCTCATGGCCCACATGCACCTTCACGCCGGCGCGGGTAAGCTGGCGAATATAGCGCGACGTCTTAAGGTCGGAGCCGGTAACGACATAGCCGCGTTCGTGAAGGACGAGGGCGATGCCGCTCATGCCGGCGCCACCGATACCGATAAAATGGGCGCTCTTGAAATCGGGCGCGGAGGTTGCAGTCTGGGAATCAGCCATGTGCTCGTGTACTCCTTGCGTAAACACTGCCTGTAACCCGTCTACTGTACCGCACCTACCGCATCCGCGCGAGGGCGACCCGCGATATCCCGTCTAACTAACGCAATCCTTCTACCGCGTCTGCCAAAAGGACGGCAGCGCGGTCCTGGACCAAACCGCGAGCCGCCTGACGCATGGCATCGCGCGCCTGCGCATCATCGATAAGATGCAGCAGCTCATCGGCAAACGCCTGGGTATCGATATCGGCATCGGCGCAGAGCACGCCAGCACCGGCATCGACCAGATAGCGGGCATTGGTGGTCTGATGATCGGCCGTCGCATGCGGATACGGCACCAGTACCGAAGGTGTGGCAAGGGCCGCGATCTCGGCAACGCTCGAAGCGCCCGAGCGCGAGAGGACCAAATCGGCCGCGGCCAGCATATCGCCCATATTGTCGATGTAGGGCTGGACGCGATACCGCTTCGCCTCCTCGGGCATCAGGGCAAGAGCACGCTCGGTGTCCTCGAAGCCATCGGCGCCCGTCGAATGCAAAACATAGAGATTATCGCGCGAGAGCAACTCGTTTTTAAGCGAAGCCACGCGCTCATTAAGATGTTGAGCACCAAGTGAGCCGCCAAAAACCAGCAGGAGTGTGGTGTCCTCAGGCACGGCGAGAGCCCTGCGACCGCGAACCCGATCCCCCTCGATCACAGAACGGCGCACGGGGTTGCCGGTCATGAGCACATGGTCAGGATCGCCCTCGCGCTCAAACACGGAACGTGCTGCCGGCACCGAGATGCAAACGCGGGCGGCATGCGAACTCATCATCTTGTTAGCAAGGCCCGGAACGGAGTTCTGTTCGTGCAGCAGATACGGAATGCCCGCGTCTTTGCACCAGCCCAGAAGCGGGACCTCGACATAGGCGCCAAAACCTATAGCGACATCGGGCTTGCAGGCTTTAGAAAAATGGCTGCCGAGCGTGCGCTTCGCCTTATAGACACGCCACAGCGAGCTCAACGCCGTCCAAGGGCGAGAGCGGTCGAAGCCCGTAACCGTAATCGGCACAAAATCGAACCCTGCCTCGGGAACCAGACGACCCTCGAGCTTATGCGACTGACCCACAAACACAACGTGGTGGCCACGGTCACGTAGCTCCTCGGCCAAGGCGAGTGCGGGGTTGATATGTCCCGCCGTGCCGCCGGCTGCGATAGCAACGGTCATCTTATCGGTCATGGTAGTCCCTTCGTACGCGCGGCCCCTGGTCGTCGGTGCGCAAGCGCGCCGACGGGTCCGAATTCAAGTCGATCCGATTATATCCGCCACCCGTATTGCGCGGCGTCGGTCGTTGCGGGCGACTCTGCGGCGCCGAGCGCGGACGGGCATCCGACTCCGAAGCAAAACCGTTCAAGACGGTAAAACCGCCACGCGACGAGCGCTCCCCACGCGTATGGGGAACACCGGCAGTGCTCTCGTCCATAACGGCAAAGCTATCGCGACGACGATCGTATTCATCGCGTCGAGCGCTCTCGTGCGAGACGCGTAAAATAAGCCCGGCGAGCATGAGCGACACGATAATCGACGAGCCGCCATAGCTGATAAACGGCAGCGGCTTACCCGTCATAGGAAACACGTTGAGAATACCCAGCGCGTTGATCAAAAACTGCACCGCGAGGATAACCGCAGAGCCCGAAGCCATGAGCGCCCCGCGACGATCGGCGGCCTGCTCGGCAATTCGAAACGCCGAGTAGATCAGCATCGCAAACACCAAGAAAAACAGCAGCGTCCCCAAAAAGCCAACCTCCTCGCCAATGATGGCCAGGATGTAGTCGTTGTGTGCCTCGGGCAAATACGAGTACTTCATGGTTGAGTTGCCGATACCGCGGCCGAACAGTCCGCCCGAAGCAAACGCCATAATGGCGAGCGTTGCCTGATACCCGTCTCCATATTCATCTGCCCAAGGGTTCAAGAGAACCTGAATGCGCACCATACGGTACGGCTCGACGACAAGAGCGATCACGATGATGACGGCGCCAGCAAGAATCGCACCGATAATGAATTTTGGGTCAAGACCGGCAAAAAGCGCCATGCACATGATCGTCAACAGAATAATCAGGATGGTGCCAAAGTCGGGCTGAATAAAAATCAAGACGAGCGATATGCCCAAATATAAGCCCATGCCCTTAAGGAACTCATTGATGTTACCGCCGGGCGAAAACACGCGATCGAGCATGATGGCAGAATAGGCAATGGCAAACGGCTTGAGAAACTCCGATGGCTGAAACTGAATGCCGGCAATGCTCAGCCAACGCGTAGCGCCACGGCTGCCGCTACCAAAGAGGAACACCGCAAGCAGCAAGATCATCATAGCGATAAGGGCAAGTTTAAGCGCCCCTTCGCCAAACCAGCTATCGGGTGCAACGCGCGCGATGAACTCGAGGGCAGCAACACCGACGACAGTGAACATAAACTGCCGGAACAAAAAGTAGGTCGCGGAGTCGTTCTCGTGAAGCGCCTCGACTGAAGAAGCCGAGTACACCATAAGCAGGCCAAAACAGACCAGCGAGAACAGGCAGGTCAAAAAGACCAGGCGGGGTCGCATGATACGTGCGGGGACGCCGGCGATATAACGTTCGCCGATGCCCTGCGTGCGACGACCGGCGCGCGGCGTGATGCACTGCGAGGAAGCACGGTCCGAGTCGGGCCTCCTCATATTCTGTCGGGGGCTCTCCTCTCTCACCGGAAACCCCTATTCCATTTGCGTATTGGACGCAGCGGCAAGCTGGGCCACATAGTCCTTAAACACGCGACCGCGCTCCTCGTAGCCCGAGAACTCATCGAACGAAGAGCAGGCGGGCGACAGTAAGATCACATCGCCGCGGCTCGAGAGCGAACGGGCAACGTCCACGGCATCGCGCAGGTCGTCGGCCTGGGCGATATCGACATCACCGTCGACATCCGCCTCGTCCATAGCGGCGGTAAAGCGCTCGCGCGCGTCGCCAAAGCAGACCACCGAGCGAACGTTATCCATCACAACGCGGGCAAAGGACTCGAGCGGCGTGCCCTTATCGTGACCGCCGAGCAGCAAGATCACATCGTCATCGGGAAACGCCGTCAGGGCCTTTTCGACCGCATCGGTGTTCGTTGCCTTGGAATCGTTGACATAGCGCACGCCATCGATCTCGCCACAGGGCTCAACGCGGTGCTCCAGCGGCTGGAACGAGACCAGGCCGCGACACACACTGTCAACATCGGCGCCGACCGTCAGGGCCGCCGTGGCAGCACACAGGGCATTGATTACATTGTGATGGCCCGAAATCTTAAGCTCGGACGTATCGACGAGCGGGGTCTCGACGCCCTTCAGGCGAATGACCATCTTGCCATCGCGAACAAATGCGGCGTCCTCGCCCGCAGGCTCGTCAAAAGCAACCTTGCAGATGCGACGGCCCGGAACATAGATGTACTCATCGAACTCGTGGATACCGGCATCCTCGACATCAACAATCACCAGGTCATCGTCGACCATATTCTCGAAGAGCTTAATCTTGGCGAGCGCATAGTTCTTGTGGCTCTTGTGCCAGCCCAGGTGGTCGGGCGTGATGTTGAGCAGCACAGCCACGCGAGGATGAAGCTCGGCGGTCGTAGCAATCTGATAACTCGACAGTTCGGCCACAAACCACTCATTGTGTGCGCGGCCATCGATCTCGTTCACCGGCGGCTCACCGATATTGCCGACGGCCACGCTGGCTTCACCGGCGGCCTTGAGCAGGTAATCGGTCAGTGACGTGGTTGTCGTCTTGCCGTTGGTGCCCGTAATGGCAATCCAATTTTGGGGAGACAGACGGTAGGCAAACTCGGGCTCACCCATAATCTGGGCAGCGTGATCACGGCCAGCCTTAAAGAATGCCGAGAACTCCGAGATGCCCGGACACGTCACGCATACATCAAACGCGCCCTCGACCTGCTCGGTTCCGTAGACAAACGATGCCCCGTGCGCCTCGAGCGAGCGCGTGGCATCGTTGGGCTCGGACGTGCCGCCACCGTAAACGGTAACGGCACTCACACGCTCGGGATGTGCAAGCGCCCAGCGAGCGACATCAAGACCGGACTTACCCTGGCCCAAAACGAGCAGGCTAAAGACATCAGCAAGAGGCATGAAAGACCACTATCCCAACTGGAAGAACAACGCGAGGCCCAGGGCTCCGAAGGCCGCGGCGACAATCCAAAAACGGATGACGACCTTGGTCTCGGCCCAGCCCTTCTTTTCGAAATGATGATGAATGGGCGCCATAAGGAAGACGCGCTTGTGCGTAAAGTGGAAATAGACAACCTGGATCATGACCGACAGGGTCTCGACGATAAACAGGCCGCCGATGATGAGGGAAACGACTTCGGTGTTGGTCATGATGGAGGTGCAGGCAAAAGCGGCACCCAGAGCAAGCGAGCCGGTATCGCCCATAAAGATGCTCGCCGGATAGCAGTTGAACCACAAAAAGCCCAGGCAGGCGCCGGCGCACGCCGTGCAGAAGATGGACAGGTTCACATCGCCGTGCAAAAACGCCATGGCAGCCATGGCCAGCATGGCGATCATGGAGGTGCCGCCGGCAAGACCGTCCAAGCCGTCGGTGAGGTTTACGGCGTTGGAAAGGCCCGCGATCATCAGCCAGCAAAAGACAAGGTAGAGCCACGGAAAAGAGAGGCCGCAAATGGTGGTCGAGAGCACACCAAGGTCGATCGTCAGGCCACCGGGGAAACGAATCTCGGGGGCGACGCCGCACCAGTTGACAGCAAGCACGGTAAAGGTAACGCAGATGAGGGTAAGGCCAATCATCTTGGCGTGAGGCGTCAGGCCGAGCGAGCGGCCGTGCGTGACAGAAGTCAGGTCGTCGATGAGGCCAAGAACGCCGGTTGCCAGCGTGGCGAGCAGCACAAGCACGAGCTCGGTGGTGAGCTTTCCCATCAAAAGGCAGGTCAGCGAAACGGCAACCAGGATGATGACGCCACCCATGGTGGGCGTGCCCTGCTTAATCAGGTGACGCTTGGGGCCATCGGCGCGAACCTGCTGGCCGATGCCCTCGACCTTCAGGAGCTTAATCCACCACGGCATAAGCAGCATCGCGATGACGGCGGCGATGCCCAATCCCAAAAAGGCCTGGTACGTAGGATACGAAGGATTGCCGAACATGGACTAGCACACACCTTCCACAAAGCGATCGAGCTCAACGAAGCGTGAGCCCTTGACCAGCACGACATCATGCTGCTCAAGAGCGCCGCCCATACGGTCGAGCACCTGCTGATAGTCGGAGAACACCTGAATGCGGTCCTCATCCATACCCATCATGCGCGCGGCCTCGGCCATACGCTGGGCAAGCTCACCGCCGACACATGCGAGCATATCGAGCTTCTTGGCCGCCGCATAGGCGCCCACCAGCTCATGCATGCGAGGAGCCTCGTCGCCCATCTCGCCCATCTCGCCCAGAACCGCCATGCGCGAACCCGTGCACGAAAGCGAACACAGCAGGTCGAGGCCGGCTGCCATCGATTCGGCACTGGCGTTATATGAGTCGTCGATGACGCGGGCGCCGCTCTTGGCGCGCTTGATTTCCTGACGATGCCCGGTAATCGTAAGACCCCTAAAGGCGACATCGATCTGCTCGGGCGTCACGCCAAGGCGATAGGCAACCGCTGCGGCCTTGACGGCATTGGGAACGGACTGCGCGCCGGGAATGGCAAGCAGTGTGTCGATAGTCTCGCCCAAGCAAAAATCGAGCGTAAAGACCGGGCGTCCCTCGTCATCAATGCGAATGTCGCACGCACGGACCTCATCGTCGTCCGAGACGCCCGCAAGCATCACGTCGACGCCCGCAGGCGCAGCAAAGGTGTCGCGGATGAACGGGGTAAAGTCGTCCTCACCACCCAAAACCAGCAACGGGAGAAGGTCTCCGGCGGCGCACATGCCGCCAACAATCTCGGATTTGGCACGAGCGATATTCTCGCGACTGCCCAGAATACCGATATGGGAGGTGCCGATCTTGGTCACAATGGCAAGGTTGGGATTGGCGGACTGAGACATGCGCTCAATCTCGTGGAAATGGTTCATGCCCATCTCGAGCACCAGAACCTCGGTGTCGGCAGGGGCCGCCAGCACCGTGAGCGGCATACCGATCAGGTTGTTGTAGTTACCCTTGGTTGCCCAAACGCGATAACGCTTGGCGAGCACCGCGGCGAGCACGTCCTTGGTCGTTGTCTTGCCGATAGAGCCGGTAATGCCAATTACCAGGCAGCCAAGCTCCAAACGATAAGCGTGAGCCAGGCGCAGCAAAAACTCCTCGGGGTCATCGGTATGCAGGATGGCGCAGCCCTTCTCATGGGCCAGCGAAAGCAGCTCGGCATCGGGCTCGCGCGTCATCACTACGGCGCCGGCACCCGACTCGATGGCACGGGAAGCAAAGTCGTTGCCGTCGACCTTTTCACCCAGGAAGGCGACGAATATCGTGCCCTCCTCAACCTGGCGCGAGTCGATAACGCAACCGCGGCATACCCGATCGGCTTCTCCCGTCACGGTTCGGGCCCCTGTTGCGGCCGCGAGGTTGTTGACGGCGATCTCTATCATTGCAGCTCCCCTGTAAACCCAATAATGCTATCGGCGTATTGTATCCCAGCGCCGCCTACGCGTGGTGCAGGGCGTGTGAACAACCCGGATTAACCGACTGGCCATTTCATAGATAGTAACCCCCTACTTGGTGCGCGGGACACCCAACACGTCAAGCGCACTGGCCATAATGGACTGGAACGGCACTGCGGCGGCATCGGAGCCTGACGGGGTTCCGTCAAGGGTGATATAGCACAGGACCTTGGGCGACTGCGCCGGGGCAAACCCCATAAAAGACGACATGTAGTTCTCTTTGAGGTAGCCGCCGTTCTCATCGGCGCGCTCGGCCGTACCAGTCTTGCCCGCCACGTCGTAGCCGTCCACCGCGCCGCCAACGCCCGTTCCCTCGGCAACGACCGTCTGCATACACGATGTCACCTGCGAGGCGGCCTCCTCGGAAATCGCGCGATCCCCCTCGCCCCAATCCTTTTCATCGCCCTTGCTCGACTTATAGAAGTGCGGAGTCATCATCACGCCGCCGTTCGCGATGCCGCCCACGGCACGTGCGACCTCAATCGGCGAGACGGACAGCGCCTGGCCAAAGCTCATAGCACCCAAGGTGGCACCATCGTACTGGTCGCGCTCCTTGACGATGCCCAGACTCTCACCCGGAAAATCGACACCGGAGCTATGACCGATACCCCACTTGTCCACATAGGTGGCAAAATCATCGGCACCGATCTTGCGCCCCACCAGGACAAAACCGACATTGGACGAACGGCGCATCATCTCGCGTACGTCCATTGTCATGGTGTAGTCACGCTTGTCGGCATCGGTAACGGTATCGTCGCCCACCTTGATACTCGCGGGAACCTCAAACGATGTGCTCGGGCGCACAACGCCCAAATCAAATCCGGCGCCCGCAACCAGCGTCTTAAAGACCGAGCCGGGCTCGTAGGCATCCGTCACCAGACGAAGGTTCATGTCCTCGGTCTTGGCGTTTTCCAAATTGGTCTGGTCGTAGGTCGGATACGAGCAGGCGGCCAGGATCTCTCCAGTCGTCGGGTCGGTCACCAGGGCCGACCCGTTTTTGGCCTTCGTCTTCTCGACCGCCTCGGCCAAGGCATCTTCCGCGGCACGCTGAATGTTGACGTCGATCGTCGTCACGATATCCACGCCATCGATCGCGGCAACCTTTTTATAGGCACCGCCCGCGATATAGCCGCCATCTCTTGCGCGCTCGCGCACAAGAGAGCCATTCGTTCCGGTCAGAAGCTCATCGTATTGTTTTTCGAGTCCCGTCAGGCCAGCGTTGTCCACGTTCACGACGCCCAGCAGCTGAGAAGCCAGGTTTCCATACGGGTAAACCCGCTTCATCGCCTGCTCAAAGAGCACGCCGGGTAGATTCTTCTTTTCCAGGGCGGCAGCGTCATCCTCGTCGACCTGGCGCTTGATATACACCCAGGAACCATCAGACAGCACCAGCTTGCGGCAGGTCTTTTTATCAATACCGGTAGCCTTGACCAGCGCCGAGACCGTCTTGTCGACGTCCTCGACAAGCTGAGGGTTCACGGCGACATTGCGGCATTCGACCGACGACGTCAGCACGTTGCCGTTGCGGTCGTAGATAGTGCCACGTTTGGCATAGAGCGTCTGTGAAAGCAGACGACGCGCGTCCGCACGCTCGCGCAGCTTGTCAGCATTCACGATCTGGTATTCGGCAAGACGGAAGACGCCCGCGGCAAGGCCAACCCCGATACAGCCCATAACGACATCGCGGCGAGGCAGCGGCGCTCCCGTAACCCATTCAGACGACGACCCCTTGCGCGCGCCCGTATTGCGTACCCGAGGTCCGCCCGAGCCACGAAGACGCGACGCAGGGTCGTTGCCATAGGACGGCCCCGCGTTGTAAGATGGCCGACCCGTTCCTTGATAACCAGAACGTCCCCGCGAGGAGGGACGTCCAGACCCGTGGTCCCCGTCGGAACCGCGGCGATAGTCATTTGTCATACTCAGCTACCGTCTTATTTACTGAGCGGCCGCAGTCGAGCTAGCGCCCGCGGCTGCATCCTGCGAAAAGTCAAGCGTAACGCTCTCGCTGGGCTCCACCATGCCATAGGCGCCCGCAAGATCGCGAATACGCGTGTCGGCACCATAGACCGAATGCATGACCTCAAGGTTAGAACTCTCGTCGGTCGCCTTCTCGAGCGTGCTGGCAAGCTCTGCGTTGCCGTTGAGCACCTGGGCCGTGACACCGGCAAGTGCCACGCGGGCGACACCGATCGTCATGAAGACAGCCGCGATGATGCAAACCGTTTTAAGAACGCTCATGAAAACCGGGCTTACCACCTGGTTTGCCTGACGGCCCGCGCCCGTGTAGACATCAAAACGCGGCGTGCGTTGCTCACGAGGGGCAACGGGCGCCTGCGGTGCCTCGCGGTAGGCGGGCATGGCGTTCATATCATAGGCGAGTGCTGCGTTTGAGGTGTTATAGCCCATGATATGCCGCCTCCCATCCCGAGTACGTTGGTAGTGTGTTTAAGCTTCGTTTATGGTGCGAGCGGGAGGTCCAATTTCGCGCGGTCGTGCCTACAGGCGCTGCGCCACGCGGATTTTGGCTGATCTCGCCCGAGGGTTGCGCGCAACCTCATCGGGTTGGGCAACCAAGGGTTTGCGGGTGATGACCTTGAGTATCGGCACGTTGCCGCACACGCACACCGGAATCTCCGGCGGGCACGTGCACCCCTGGCTCATCTCCTTAAAGTGGTTCTTTACGATACGGTCCTCGAGCGAGTGATACGAGATGACGCAGATGCGTCCGCCCGGGTTGAGCCACCTGGTGGCGGCATCAAGCCCCCTCTCGAGCACATCGAGCTCGTGGTTGACCTCGATGCGAATGGCCTGGAAGCTCTTCTTGGCCGGGTGCCCACCATGCCGACGAGCGGCAGCCGGAATGCCAGCCTTGATGATCTCGACAAATTGGCCTGTAGTTTCGATCGGTTCTTGCTCGCGACGGCGCACAATCTCGCGCGCAATCTGCGAGGCGAACTTCTCTTCGCCGTAGACGCGTAGAATCCGGGCGAGGTCGTGTTCGTTATAGGTGTTGATGACCTCAGCTGCGTTTAGGGTGTTGTTACCCGGATCCATCCGCATGTCCAATGGGGCATCTTCGTTATACGAAAAGCCCCTGCCAGGGATATCGAGTTGCGGTGACGAAACGCCCAAGTCAAACAGGAAGCCATCGACCCCGGGCACCTCGGCCGAGCAAAGCAGCTCGTCCAAGTCGCCGAAGTTGCCCTTCAGCAGCTGGTGCGGGACGCCGGGAACCTCGCGGTCCAGACGGGCACCAGCGGCCTCGAGGGCCATGTCGTCCTGATCGACGCCGAGCAAAAGGCCCGTCTCCCCCACCTGCGCGGCCATCTTTACCGAATGACCGGCACCGCCAAGGGTGCAATCGCAGACAACGGAGCCGCTCTTGAGCTGCAGCGACTCAAGCACTTCGCCGAGCATGACAGGTTCATGCCGATATTCTTGTGTCAAGATCCCACGCTCCATCCGTTACTCGCGCCTTGCCCTTACGAGAAGAAGAGGTCAAGCAGAGCCTCGTCGTCATCGTCCTCATCGGCCGCGGCGCGGTCCCAAACCTCAAGGTGGTCGTAGTTGCCCACAACCGTGACCTCGCGGTCAAGGTTCGCCTGCTTGCGGAGAGACTCAGAAAGACCGATACGACCGGCGCTGTCCACATCCATCGACGTGGTGCGCTTGTTGATCGCCCTCATGAGCTTCTGGTCGTTGATGTCACGCGGGTTAAAACCCTCGTGGCCCTCACGACCCGCGAAGAGTCCTTCGACCCACTTATCGAAGGCCTCGGCAGAGAACACGTACAGAGCATCGACATCCAGGGCTTTGAACACGCGAACGTGCTCTCCAAGTTCCTCGCGAAGGGGTGCAGGCAGGGACAGACGACCTTTTGCATCGAGATTGCGCTCGTATGCACCAGTCATTCCCATGTGCGCCCTCCCCTCGGTTACTCAGATGGCACGTACGCGGGGAACCACCCCGCCTGTCGACGTCATTAATAATATGGGGAACTGCCCCATTTTTCAACACCTTTCCCCACCCCTTCCCCCACCCTACCCCACCACTCCACCCCCTAACTATTGGGCGCCACCCCCGAGCATATGTTCGAAAACACAATATGTTGTGTTTAACGCAAAGGCGGGATGCCACCTGTAGCACCCCGCCTTTCAACCTCAACCTTCAAGTTGACCTTGAGGCGATTTTTATGTCCCTTTACATCCCGTTCACATCGCCCCCAAACTCTCCCACGCGCGGCATGTGCACCCCGCCGCGCCGTTGGCCGGTGGCGCAAAATGGGACGGACCCCCGATTGCCAAAACGTGCGCAACAGCACGTTCCAGCAATCGGGGGTCCGTCCTCGGATAGCATGTAATCGCAGCTCAGCAGCATATTAGCGATGTGCCAGCGGGTGGGCCGCCAGGTAAACCTCAGTCAGCTGCGTACGATCGACATGCGTGTAGACCTGCGTCGTCGATATATCGGCGTGTCCCAAGATCTCCTGCAGCACGCGAAGGTCCGCGCCGCCCGCGAGCATATGGGTGGCAAAGGAGTGGCGCAACGTGTGCGGATGGAGTCCCACCAACCCCACCTGGCGTCCGTAGCGCTCGCATATGACGTGAACACCCTGACGCGATAGACGCCCACCGTTCTTGTTTAAAAAGACCGCCGGCGTCTCTGTCCCACGAGCATGAGCCGCCAGAAGTCGGCGCCCATCACATATATAGTGCGTCAGGACACGCGCCGCGCTTCCCACCAAAGGGACCAGACGCTCCTTGGAGCCCTTGCCGCGAACCAGCACAAAGCCGTCATCGGCATGGATATCACTCACATCGAGCCCCACCAGCTCGCTCACGCGCAGGCCGCACCCATACAGCACTTCCAAGATAGCGCGATCGCGCAGACCCATCTCGCCATCTGGAAAATCCTGGTCGAGCAATGCCGAAACATCCTCCACCGAAAGGCACTCCGGCAGGCGCTCGGCCTTTTTTGGCAAACGCAACGCCGCCGTAGGATTTTGGGTCATGGCCCCATCGCGCACCAAAAAGGCATGCAGGCCTTTGACGGCAGCGAGCGCGCGCTCCACCGAGGCATCGGAATAGCCCCCATCGCGCCGATCGGCGATAAAGTCCTCAATGACCCGCCGACTCACGTCCTCAAAGGACGCAATGCCCGTCCGCTCCAGATATGCACAGTAGGTCGTCAGGTCTCGGCGATAGGCGGCAATCGTGTTACGCGCCAAGCCCCGCTCGACTGCAAGGTAATCAAGAAACTCCCCCGCCGCCACAGCGAGCGGCGAAGGAGCTTCTCCGATATGTTCCCGGTTCGCCGGCAACCTTAGTCCATCGCACGATTCATGGGCGTCACCTGTAGGCGATCGACGCCCTCATGCTGGCCAATCGAGGCACGCACGAACTCTCGGAATAGCGGCTGAGGATTGGTGGGGCGGCTCTTAAACTCGGGGTGAGCCTGGGTGGCCACGAACCACGGGTGCACATCGCGCGGCAGCTCGACCATCTCGACCAGACGCTCATCAGGCGAAAGACCCGAGATGACAAGACCGGCGTCCTCGAGCTGATCGCGGAAGGCATTGTTGAACTCAAAACGGTGACGGTGGCGCTCGTAGACAAGCTCCTCGCCATACGCCTCACGCGCGAGGGTATCGGCAGCGAGCTTGCACGGATAGGCGCCCAGGCGCATGGTGCCGCCCTTCTCGGTCACGTCCTCCTGCGAGCTCATCAAGTCGATGACGCTAAACGGACCGTCCGGATCAAACTCGGAGGAGCTGGCACCGGCAAGGCCGACAACGTTGCGGGCGAAGTCGCACACGGCAACCTGCATACCCAGGCAAATGCCCAGATACGGAATCTTGTGCTCGCGAGCAAACTCGGCAGCAAGGATCTTGCCCTCCAGGGCGCGCTTGCCAAAGCCGCCGGGAACCAGGATGCCCGATGCGTCGCCCAGAACCTCATTGACGTTTTCGGCATCGAGGCTCTCACCATCGACCAGCTGCACATCTACGTGACGATCGTAGAAAATGCCCGCGTGATGCAGGGCCTCGATAACCGACAGATATGCATCGGGAAGCTGGGTGTACTTTCCCACGACGGCAACCTTAACCTTATCGGCGTGATGGTTGGCATGGTTTTGCTTGCGCAGGAACTCATTCCATGCGCTCATATCGCGCTCGCGCGGATCGAGGCCAAGGCGCTCGCAAATGCGCAGGTCAAAGTCCTGCTCCGCGAGCAGCTGCGGCACGTCGTAAATGCTCGCGCAGTCCTCGTTGGTAAAGACACAGTCGGTGTCGACGTCGCAGAAACTTGCGATCTTGCCGCGAATGGCATCGTCAATATGGTGATCGGAGCGCAGCACAATAATGTCGGGCTGGATACCAAAGCTGCGCAGCTCCTTGACGGAGTGCTGCGTGGGCTTGGTCTTAACCTCGTGGGCGGCGGCGATATAGGGAACGAGCGATACGTGGATGTAGCAGACGTTCTCGGGACCGGCCTCCTTGCGGTACTGGCGGATAGCCTCCACGAACGGCTGCGACTCGATGTCGCCGATCGTGCCACCCAGCTCGGTAATGACAACGTCGGAGCCAGTCTGCTCCTCAATGCGGCGGAATTTGTCCTTGATGGCATTGGTGACGTGCGGGATCACCTGGACGGTACCGCCCAAAAAGTCACCGCGACGCTCGCGGGCAATCAGGCTCTTGTAAATGGCGCCCGTCGTAAAGTTAGAATCGCGGGTCAGGTTCTCGTCAATAAAGCGCTCGTAGTGGCCCAGGTCCAGATCGGACTCGTAGCCGTCCTCGGTCACAAAGACCTCACCGTGCTGGAACGGGCTCATGGTACCGGGGTCGACGTTCAGATACGGGTCGGCCTTCTGCATCGTCACCTTGTAGCCGCGTGACTTGAGCAAACGGCCCAGCGATGCCGCGGTAATGCCCTTGCCCAAAGACGAAACCACGCCGCCGGTCACAAACACATGCTTAGTCATATTGAATTACCTGCGCTTCCCGTAGAAGTTGTCCATACACATCTTACGGGTCTTCATTGTAATACTCGAGAAAGAAGCAGTTCGCCATTTTTCACCAAAGTGCTTGCATTTCTCCATCTCGAAACAAAACGCCGCCCGGGACCCGAGCGGCGTAACAACATCTTAGGCGGCAGAACGTTACCGATCGGCAAGCTCGTCCCTGAGCATATCCCGAACGAGCATACCCGCGCGGATGCCTTTCAGATACCACCCGCCACGCTCGGTAAGGCAAATACCATTTGCAAGCTGGCCGCCATCCTCGCTATAACGCGAAACGACCTCGATCAAACCGTCAGAATCCAAGCGCTCAATTGCGGCGCGGGCTCGATACGGAGACACCCCAACGTGCTCCGCAAGCGTTTTGCGCGAGAAGCCATATGTCCCGCCACTTTCGGATTGCTGGGCAATCTCCATCAACACCAGCACTTCGACACGCTTCATATCGTTGACACTCGCACGACCCTTGCCCGCCATGGCAGCCTCCTCTAACCGAGCACGAGCATCCAGCGCGCCGTGCACGACCGACACACCTCACGATGGCAGGTAATATCCATCATGCGGCATCCCGCTAAGGATGAAACAGTTACGATTATTGTATACCGCCCAAATTGTTTTTAGGCAGGTAAACGGCTATTTTTCGCCGAAATAGACGCTTTATTGATCAAAAAGCCGTACCGGGCGCTAACCCGATACGGCCAAAAGGCGATGCAATTACCGCGGTACTTCAAACTTAGCGATGGAAGAAACCACGACGCTCAAACTTGGGCTCGCAGCACACGTTGATGCCCAGTTTACGCAACACCGTCTCGTCCGTCGGCGAGATAATCACGCTAAAGAAGGCATCGCAACCGCGCAGCTGCTCCAGGCCCGAAAGGACACGAGCGGCCGTCTCGCTCGTAGCCGAGGTGATCGACAGCGCCATAAGCGTCTCGTCGGTGTGAAGGCGCGGGTTTTTGCTGCCCAGGAAATGCGTCTTGAGCTTGCTGATGGGCTCGATCGCCTCGTCGCTGATGACTTCAAGCTCAAGGTCGACGCCCGAAACATGCTTGAGAGCGTTCATAATGAGCGAACTTGCGGCGCCCAGGCGCGTGGAGGTCTTACCGGTCACCACGGAACCGTCCGGCATGACCATGGCGCCCACGGGACCACCCGTCAGTTGCTCCCTGGTTAAGGCCGCCGAGCGCGCCGGTGAGTAGTTCTTATCGATGCCGGCCTTCTTCATAATAATCTTGAGACGGTCGACTTGCTCATCGCCCACGCCGGTACGGCGCACATTTTCGACCGCGGTAAAGTAGCGGCGGACGATCTCCATCTTGGAAGCGTCGCGGCAGGCATCGTCATCGGTGATGGCAAAGCCGACCATATTGACGCCCATGTCCGTGGGACTCTGGTAGGGGCTCTTGCCTAGGATCTTTTCCATCAGGGCACGGACCACCGGGAAGGCCTCGACGTCGCGGTTGTAGTTGACCGTGGTCTTGTTGTAGGCCTCAAGGTGAAAGGAATCGATGATGTTGGCATCGTCGAGGTCCGCCGTAGCGGCCTCGTAGGCAATATTGACCGGATGCGTCAGGGGAAGATTCCAGACCGGGAAGGTCTCAAACTTGGCATAACCGGCGGCGGTGCCGTGCTTATGCTCGTGATACAGCTGTGAGAGGCAGGTGGCGAGCTTGCCCGAGCCAGGGCCGGGCGCCGTCACGACAACGAGCGGACGCGTGGTCTCGACGAACTCGTTCTTGCCGTAGCCTTCGTCAGAAACGATCAGATCGACGTCGTGCGGATAGCCCTCAATGGGATAATGCAGCTTGGCGGGAATGCCGAGTGCATTCAGACGATTGCGGAAGACGTCGGCAGCGGGCTGACCGGCATACTGCGTGATAACCACGGCCGCGACAGCAAAACCGTTGCCGCGGAACAGGTCGACCAGGCGCAAGACGTCCTCGTCATAGGTAATGCCCAGGTCGCCACGGGCCTTGTTCTTCTCGATATGGTTTGCATTGATTGCGATGATGACCTCGACGTCGTCGGCAATGCTCTTGAGCATGCGAAACTTGCTGTCCGGCTCAAAACCCGGCAGCACGCGACTCGCATGATAGTCGTCAAACAGCTTGCCGCCAAACTCCAAATAGAGCTTGCCACCAAACTGCGAGATGCGCTCCTTAATGTGAGCAGCCTGCAGCTCGATGTACTTCGCATTGTCGAAACCCTGGCGCATGTGTGGCTCCCGTCCCGTTTCCATTTAATGTCCTAGGCGATTATAACGGAGCCCGCCCTCCCCGATACCCAGACCATCAACAGGCACCAACCAAACACGCTCACCACAACCACCGGGGACCCGGGGCAGCTCGTTTGGAACGGGGAACAAGTCACTCAGCACCAACAATGAAAACGTCGCAGGCAGAGCTGAAGCCAGCGAACGGGCACCAGAGCGAGCAAGCTTCCCCCTGCACCAACAAGGGGAACGTCGCAGGTGGAGCATAAGTCAGCGAAAGCCCGTCAGAGCGAGCAAGGTGACGTGAAAGAGGAGGGCATAGGCCTTTTGGCCATGCCCGACGATTGAACGTCAGATTGCCGCTCTGGCGGGTTTGCAGCGTCGACCGGTTCCGCGGTTTGGTAAAACCGCGGAACAAAAAAGCGCCCCCTCCCGCGCACGGAACGGGAGGGGGCTAAAGGTAGGAGTCTACCGGTGGGTTGACCCCGCTGGACAGACGATGACCAGGTGATCCTTTACAGGATCGTCAAGGTTTCCGTGGGGTACCCGTTGGGTACTTAGAGCATCACGCAAGCGACGGTCAGGATGATGGCGCAGACGACGGAGAGAGCGACGATGAGCTTAAGGGCAAACTTGAGCCAGGTCGTCCACTCGATCTTGGCCAGGGCGAGACCGCCCATGATGGCGCCGGAGGTCGGGGTGAACAGGTTCACAACGCCGATGGCAGAGGAGAAGATCATGACCATGACCTCGGGCGAGAAGCCGAGCTTAACAGCCAGCGGTCCCATGATAGGCATGGAGACGGTAGCCATACCAGAGGTCGAGGGGATCAGGAAGGACAGGCCGAAGTAGACCAGGAAGCTCATGGGAGCGAAGATCACGCCGGACAGGCCAGCCAGAGCATTGGCGGCAGCGTCGAGGACGTAGACGTCGAGGCCGGTGTTAGCCATGAGGACGGAGATACCACGGGCGAGGGCGATGACGAGAACAACGGACATCATGTCGGCAGCGCCGGTGATGAAGGTGTTAACGATCTGCTTCTCGGACAGGCCACCGATGATACCGATCAGGACGGCCATGAGGAAGAACCAGGTGGAAGCCTCGTCGAAGTACCACTGGCCAATGGGCAGGCCGGTGATCAGGGCAGACCAGCCCTGGACGACGGCGTTACCGTCGGCGTCGTAGACAGCGCCAGCGTCGAAGAAGTTGGCGACGCCCTCGTTGAGGTCGGCCAGCGGAATGAAGCCGACGATCATAACGACGAAGGTGAAGGCAAAGGCGATCAGAACACCCTTCTGACGACCGGTGAGCTTGACCTCATTGTGAACCTCGGAAGCAGCCTTGCCGTGAGCCTCTTCGGCGTCCTTGAGCTCCTGCATCGACAGGATGGTGGAACCCTTATCAGCCTTGACCTTCTTGGCATAGCTCATGACGAAGAAGATGGACATGGCAGTGGTAACAATCCACAGGACGGCACCGAGGCCGATGATGATGGACTGGTTGACCTCAATGCCAACGCCGGTCAGAGCGTCGACGGCAGCGCCGACGGCGAACGGGTTAACCGTGGAGCCCAGGCAGCCGCAGCCAGCGCCGAGCAGGACGGTAGCGGCGCCGACCATCGGGTCGAAGCCAGCGGCCATCATGGTAGCGGCAAGCAGGGCGTAGAAGGGAACGGTCTCCTCGCACATACCATAGGTGGTACCACCGAGGGAGAAGATGAGCATCAGCACGGGAATGAGCATGATCTCGTTGCCCTTAAGCTTCTGCACCAGGACGGCGATGCCGTTGTCCAGGGCGCCGGTCTCGGTCATCATGCCGAGGAAGCCGCCCAGGATCATAACGAAGAGGCAGACGGGCAGAGCGTCAGCGAAGCCCTTAATCGGGGCGGTGCAGAAATCGCTCAGACGGGCGGCAGTAACCGCGCCGCCGGACGTGCCGGAGACGATAACGGTAATCACTGCAACAATTGCCAGCAGAGCAAGAAGAATGGTGAACGATGAAGGCATACCGCGCTTTTTCTTAGCGGTCTCAGTCATAGTTCTCATCCCCCCCTTCATAAATCATTTACTGATCTCGCCCGAAGCGGCTCTTCCGTGCCGTGCCTGCCGCTCGATCGAGATTTTTACCAGATAAAGCCGCTCGGGGTGTTCAACAATACACCCCGAGCGAGATGCTAGATGCACTTACTTGAGCGTGGCGTACATGACGGCCTTGATGGTGTGCATGCGGTTCTCGGCCTCGTCGAAGACCTTGGAAGCGGGGCTCTCGAAGACCTCGTCGGTGACCTCCTGCTCGGTGATGCCGAACTGCTCGCACTTCTCGGCGCCAATCGTGGTGTTGGTGTCGTGGAAGCTGGGCAGGCAGTGCAGGAAGATGGCACCCGGGTTGGCCATAGCCATGACCTCGGAGGTGACACGATACGGGGTGAGCTGAGCGATGCGCTCGGCCCAGACCTCGTCAGGCTCGCCCATGGAGACCCACACGTCGGTGTAGATAACGTCGGCACCGGTGACGCCGTCCTTGACGTCGGTGGTCAGCTTGATGGTGCAGCCGTTGGCCTCGGCGATGGGCTTGCAGGCCTCGATGACGTCGTCAGCGGGCATGCACTCCTCGGGGCCGCAGGCCACGAAGTTCATGCCAAGCTTGGAGCAGACAACCATGAGGGAGCGAGCAACGTTGTTCTTGCAGTCGCCCATGAAGACGAGGGTCTTGCCCTTGATGTCGTAGTTGAAGTTCTCCTGGACGGTCAGGATGTCGGCGAGCATCTGGGTGGGATGCCACTCAGTGGTCAGGCCGTTCCACACGGGCACGCCGGACTTAGCAGCGAGCTCCTCGACATCGTCCTGGGCAAAGCCACGGAACTCGATGCCGTCATACATGCGGCCGAGAACGCGGGCGGTGTCCTCGATGGACTCCTTCTTGCCCATCTGCGACGAACCCGGATCGAGGTAGGTGACACCCATGCCCAGATCCATGCCGCCGACCTCGAAGGCGCAGCGGGTACGAGTGGAGGTCTTCTGGAAGAGCAGAACGATGTTCTTGCCCTCGAGATAGCGGTGCGGAACGCCAGCGCGCTTCATGTCCTTGAAGTTCTTGGAGAGCTTGAGCAGGTACTCGATCTCCTCGGTGGTGAGGTCGAGGAGCTTGAGGAAGCTACGGCCGGAGAGGTTAACACCCATGGTTCGTTTCCTTTCGAAGAAATGAATTACGTAAGTAATTAGTGTTGCCCGTTTGACGGGCGAAACCGGTGCGGTTGTAGGGGGACCGCACCGGAAACGGAAAGACTTAGAGGTCCTCGCGCCAGAAGGGCATGCTCATGCAGCGCGGGCCGCCGCGGCCGCGGGAGAGCTCGGCGGAGGGCACGACGAGAAGGTCCAGGCCCTCCTTGTACAGCACGTCATTGGTGACGGTGTTGCGGGCGTAGACGCAGATCTTGCCGGGCTCGACGCACAGGGTGTTGGAGCCGTCGTTCCACTGCTCGCGGGAGGCCGCGATCGGGTCGCCGCCGCCGCAGGGGATCAGCTTGACCTGGTCGACGCCGGTGGCGTCCTCCAGGACGTGCTCGAGGGTGTCCTCGATCAGGCGGATGTTCACGTCGCCCGGGTTCTTGCCGGCGGTCAGCTCGTAGACGCGCAGGGTGCCCATGATGGCGGGGTGGATCGTGAACTTATCGACGTCGATCTGGGTGAAGACCGTGTCGAGGTGCATGAAGGCGCGCGAGACCGGGATGTCGAAGGCAAGGATGCGCTCGACCTTGGAGTCGGAGTTCCAGAAGATGTTCTGGGCCATGATGTCGATAGCGGCGGCCTGGGTGCGCTGGGAGATGCCGACGGCGAGGGTCTTCTCGTTGATGTTCAGCACGTCGCCGCCCTCGGTGTGGAACTGGCAGTCGCGGCGGAAGTACAGGGAGACGTCCTTGTAGTCGGGGTGGTACTTGAAGATGTACTTGCCGTACAGGGTCTCGCGGTTGCGGGTGACGGAGTACATGCGGTTGAGGTTGACGCCCTCGCCGACGACCGCGAACGGGTCGCGGGTGAAGTAGAGGTTGGGCATCGGGTCGATGATCAGGTCGGACTCGGACTCGGAGTTGACCAGGGAGTCGAGGGTCGTGGACGCCGTGAGGGGCATGTCGATCTCGGCCTTGGTCATGCCGGCCATGGTCTTCTTGACGAACTCGAGGTTGTCCTCGATGGAGTCCAGCTTCTCGCGGACGATCTGCGGCATGTGCTGGCCGCGGATGCCGGCCTCGGCGATGTACTGGTCGGTGAACTCGGCGCGGGCGCCGGGGACCTGGTCGAACACCTCGGCGACGAGGTTCTCGAGGTAGAGCACCTCGACGCCCTGGTCCCTCAGGATCTGGGCGAAGGTGTCGTGCTCCTGCTGTGCGACCTCCAGGAACGGGACGTCGTCGAACAGGAGTCGCTCGAGCTCGTCGGGCGGCAGGTTGAGGAGCTCGTCGCCGGGACGGTGCAGGCAGACCTTCCTGAGCTTGCCGATCTCGGAAGGCACGTGCAGACCTTTCGTCATGGCCTCCTACCTTTCTTTCGGGCCTTACTGGCCGAATGTATCAGCGCCCCTCCATATGGGACGCTGCTTGCTGACAGCTCTAGTTATATCCAAATTCCATTCGTAATGCTACCTCGCCCCCGAACGGTCAGCAAAGTACGATGAACGGTATATCGCATATGATTTCCCATGATGCACTTCAGTTTCGTAAAGCAGATTTTCCTAGGTAAACGTTATTTTTCTAGGAAATCAAGCTTGAACACTCAAAGTTATCCATGATTCAAAATTGCATAGTGAAAACGGTTTTCTGCATATAAATGACGCTTGCCCTCGATTCGACCTACATTCGATTATATTCAGCTTGCTATCATTCTTATTCATACATTCTCACCAGTTGAGTGAGGATATAGATCGCTTGCTCAAAGCACCGGACGTTAGTGCTTCGGCTTGTCAGCGTAAGAAGTAGGTAAAGATACCGTTCACGCGATACGTCCGTGCCAGCGGTCGACTAAATTGAGACAATAGTGAATTAGAGTTAGGCTACCGTCCCCTGCGGGGACTGAACGGACAGATGCATATGCCGAGCAAAATCGAAAAGAAACAAAAGGCCGCTAAGCTGCGCAAGCCGCCGCGCGACTTCTCGTACACGCAAAACCGAGAGCTTAGCTGGCTGCGCTTTGACAACCGCGTGCTTGACGAAGCCTTCGACGAGACCGTTCCGCTGTTCGAGCGTCTAAAGTTCGTGTCGATTTTCGAGTCTAACCTCGACGAGTTTCTCATGGTGCGCGTGGGCGGCCTGTCCGATCTTGCAGAGCTCAAAAAACAGCCTGTCGACAACAAGAGCAATATGACCGCCTCCGAACAGGTCGATGCTGTCATGGCAGAGCTGCCCGGGCTCCTTACCCGTTGGGAGTCCATCTTTAAGAGCATCGAGGACAAGCTCGACGCTCTGGGCGTTCACCGCGCCCGCATCGATTCGCTTACGCCCGAGGAGCGCACCTTCGTAACCCGCTACTTCCAAGCCTACGTGTCGCCGGTCATCTCGCCGTTGGTCATTGACCCGCGCCATCCCTTCCCCAACCTGCGCAACGGCGCACTCTATCTGGCTTGTGGCCTGGACGGCGTCACCGACGAGGAGAGCCTGCTGGGCCTTATCGAGATTCCCACCTCGATGAACCGCGTGGTCGAGATCCCCTCGCCCACCGGCACCTACTCCTACATCTTGCTCGAGGACGTCATCCTCGCCTGCCTGGACAGTTGCTTTGGCTCCTATAAGCCGCTGGACCGCGCGCTGATCCGCGTCACCCGCAATGCCGATATCGACCCGGACGGCGAAGGCGTCGAGGAGGAAGAGGATTACCGCCAGCACATGAAGCGCATCCTCAAGAAGCGCCTGCGCCTGCAGCCGGTGGTGCTCGCCGTATCGGGCTCGCTCGAGAAGGCAACGCTCAAGACCATCCGCAAGGCGCTCGAGCTTTCTCGCCGCTCGGTCTTTACCTGCGATATCCCCCTTGACCTTGGCTACGTCTTTGGCATTGAGGGTAAGATTCCCGAGCACCTGCGCAATGAGCTCCTCTTTACGCCGTTTAAGCCGCAGCCCAATCCCACCATCGATATGGCCCGCTCCATCCGCGAGCAGGTGCTGCAGCACGACAAGCTGCTCTTTTACCCTTACGAGGCAATGAACCCGTTCTTGGACCTGGTGCACGAAGCAGCCTATGACCCCGAGTGTATCTCGCTGCGCATCACGCTCTACCGTGTGGCAAAGCAGAGCCGTCTGTGCGAGTCGCTCATCGATGCTGCCGAAAACGGCAAAGAGGTCACGGTGCTCATGGAGCTTCGTGCCCGCTTTGACGAGCAAAACAACATCGAATGGGCCGAGCGCCTGGAAGAGGCCGGCTGCACCGTTATCTACGGCTCCGAGGGCTTTAAGTGCCACTCAAAGATCTGCCAGCTCACCTATCGCGAGGGCATGGCGCTTACCCGCCTGACGCTTTTGGGTACCGGCAACTTTAACGAGAAGACGGCCAAGCTCTACAGCGACTTTATGCTCATGACCGCGCATCCCGGCATCGGCGAGGACGCCAACCTGTTCTTCCGCAACCTGTCGCTGGGCAACCTGCGCGGCGACTACCGCTTCCTGGGCGTGGCGCCCGTGGGCCTCAAGCCGCTCATCATGCGCGGCCTGGACCGCGAGATTCAGCGCGCCCTTGTCGGCGAGCCCGCCCGCGTGTTCTTTAAGCTCAACTCGCTTACCGACCGCGAGGTCATCGACAAGATTGCCGAGGCATCGTGTGCCGGCGTGCGCGTGGACATGATCATTCGCGGCATCTCGTGCCTCAAGCCCGGTGTTCCGGGCAAGACCGAGAACGTGCACGTGCGATCCATCGTCGGACGTTTTTTGGAGCATGCGCGCGTCTATGCCTTTGGCGTGGACTCGGACATGATCTACCTGAGCTCGGCAGACATGATGACGCGCAACACCGAGCACCGCGTGGAGATCGCCTTCCCCGTGCTCGACCCCACCTGCCGCGCCCTGGTGCACGAGTACATGGGCATGCAGCTGCGCGACAACGTGAAGGCACGCAGCCTGACGAGTGACGGCACCTGGGTTCCGGTGGAGCGCAAAGAGGACGAGAAACCCTTCAACTCGCAGGAAGCTCTGCTGGAGCGCGCGTATCGCAACGCCGAGGCCGCCGCGCAGCAGCGCGCACAGGAGAAGGAACGTGTGGCCGAAAAAGTTATCCAGGACGAGATTGAACATGGGGCGGCTGCCAAACCGGAAGCGGTTGCCGCTCTCCCGGTGAATGAGCCCGAGGCTGCCGCAGAGCCCGCCGTGGAGAAAGCGCCCGAGGCCGCTACTGCGACTCCGGAGCCCGCCGCCGAGGCAAAGCCCGCCCCTGCTCCTGAGCCGCAGCCGGCCACACCCAAGGTCCAAGAGGTCCAGGCGACCGTCATTGAGCCCAAGCCTGCACCTGCACCTCAGCCCGAGCCGCAGGTCACCAAGCCCGCACCCGAGACGAGCGCCCGTCGCGATAAGCCCGCCGGCAAGACCAAGGCCATCGAGCGCCATCGCCCCGGTCGCGTGCGCATAGGCCTGGGCCTGATCGGCCTGGGTCTAAAGACGCTCATTACCGGCAAGACGAAATAGTCGTTTGTAGAAGCGCCCCGCATTTGAGGAAAGCCTCGGATGCGGGGCGCTTTTCCCTGCTACCATGGTGCGAATAACAACGCGAATGACAGGCAGGAATATGAAGCTCACTATAGAATCGATGACCTACGGCGCCGACGGGCTGGCGCACGCCGACAACGGCAAGGCCGTCTTTGTGCAGGGCGCCGTGGCAGGCGACACCGTCGAGGCCGAGGTCGTACAGGACGGCAAGTCGTTCATGCGTGCCCGCACCACCGAGATTCTGGAGCCAAGCCCCGATCGCATTCAGCCTCCCTGCCCCTTCGTGGGCATCTGCGGCGGCTGCTCGTGGGGCAATCTCTCACGCACGGCACAGCTCGCCGCCAAGGAGCAAAACCTGCGCTCCACGCTCGAGCGCATCGGCAAGTTCGCTCCTGAGCAGGTCGATGAGTTGGTACAGCCCATCTGCCACACCAAGGACGACTGGGGCTACCGCAATAAAATCGAGCTCGAACCGACCGTCGTCAACGGTCGCGTGCGTCTTGGCATGCACGGTGTCGACCCCAGCAAAATCGTGACCGTCGATACGTGCCCGCTGTTCGACAAGCGCTTCCCGAAGGCGCTCAAATCGGTCGTCGGCGCACTCAACTATCTAAGCGGCAGCCATGACTTGGGGCTCGAACGCGTGGGCATTCGCGCATCACGCCGCACCAAGGCACTCGAGGTCGCACTCTGGACGCCCACAGGCTCTTTTCCGCGCTCGCAGGTCTCCCGCGTGCTGGCGGACGCCGCTCACCCCACGAGCATCGTGCGCGTGATGAGCAAGGGCGAAAAGAAGGCCCGCCGTGTCTCCAAGGTCGAAATGCTCGCCGGAGAGGGCTCATGGACCGAGAATATCGCCGAGGGTCAGATGCGCTTGTCTGCCCCGTCTTTTTTCCAGGTCAACACCAAGGGTGCCGAGATTTTGATCGAGCTTGTCATGGAAGCACTCGACCCGCAGGAAGACGAGCTTGCCGTGGACCTGTACTGTGGTGCCGGCACCTTTACCCTGCCGCTCGCCCGCCGCTGCGACTTTGTCGCCGCCGTCGAGGCCTACGGCCCCGCCGTGCGCGACCTGCGCCGTAACCTGGAGATCAACAAGCTTGATAACGTCGACGTCATTGGCGGAGACGCGGTGCGCGAGTTCCCCGACCAGGATGCCGACGTCTTGGTGGTCGACCCGCCACGCGCAGGCCTCGCCCCCGAGGCGATCGACCTTATCGCCAGCACGAGTGCTCGCGATGTCGCCTACGTGAGCTGCGACCCGGCCACCCTGGCGCGCGATCTCAAACGCTTTGTCGAAGAAGGCACCTTCTTCCCCGTAAAGATCACGCCAGTCGACCTGTTCCCACAAACCTTCCACTGCGAAACCGTCGTCCACCTTAGGCGCAACTAGACTGTTTGCCCAAGGCCACGCCCGATGATTTTTCTGGGACGGGGATTAAATAATCAATTTGTACCAAATGATTATTTAATCCCCGTCCCTTTTTAAACATTGGGAAATCGAGCGTGGCAAGCGCATGTCTTCGGGGTATAAGACGCCTAATTGTATGCCGCCTTACGAAAGGAACTCTCATGCCCAGCGTTGCCGTTCTCGCCGCCGATGGCTTTGAAACGATTGAATGTCTGACCATGGTCGATGTCATGCGTCGCGGCGGCGTGCGCGCCACGCTCGTCTCGATCATGCCCACGCGCGAGGTCGTGAGCTCGCTGCAGATCCCCGTGACCTGTGATGTGCTCTTTGACGAGATCGACTTTGACGAGTACGACTGCGTCGTGCTGCCCGGCGGCCTGCCCGGTGCCACCAACCTGCGCGCCGACCAGCGCGTCTGCAACGTAGTCTGCGATTTCGCCGCGACCAAGCACGTTGCCGCCATCTGCGCCGCCCCGTTTATCCTAGGCGAGCTTGGTCTACTCGAGGGACGCCGCGCCACGTGCTTCCCCGGCTTTGAGAAGAGCTTCCCCGAGGGCACCTATACCGGCGAGAAGGTCACGCAAGACGGCAATATCATCACTGCCAGCGGCATGGCACAGTCACTCCCCTTTGCCTTGGAGCTGCTGCGCACGCTCGCCGGCGAAAAGGCCGTCGAGAAGGTCGCCGAGGGCATCCAACTATGATTTTGGCTTCGCAATCGCCGCGCCGCATAGAGCTGATGCGCGAGGCGGGCTATAACATTCGCGTAATTCCCGCAGACATCGATGAAACGCCTTTTGATGGCGAAGCTCCGCTTACGCTCGTCGAGCGCTTGGCGCGTGCCAAAGCTGCTGCCGTCGCGGCCGAGCATGCCGAACCCAATGAGTTGACCGTCGCGGCCGATACTATTGTCACCTTTGACGGCCAAATATTGGGTAAGCCGGCAAACGAGGACGAGGCGCGCACCATGCTCCGCGAGCTTTCGGGCCGCACGCACCAGGTGGCGACCGGCGTCTGCATCGTTAAAGCCGGCGACGCTACAGCTCCGCATGCCGCCGAGAGCCTGTCGTTTGTCGATGTGACCGACGTGACGTTCTACGAGCTCACCGACGAGCAGATCGAGCGCTACGTCGCCTCGGGTGAGCCCATGGACAAGGCCGGCGCCTACGGCATTCAGGGCACAGGCGGACGCATGCTCGTGCACGATATTTCGGGCGACTTCTATAACGTGGTGGGCTTACCCATCGCCCGCGTCGCGCGCGCGATTCAAAAACTCTCGTAATTGCATCTGGCGCTGGGTATTCCCCAGCGCCTACAATTTTGGCGTACCGTACGGATCCCGACCGGGCACAAGGCGCGGCGGAAAACCGATAGGAGTTAAACATGGATACACTGCTCGAGGCCATTGACGTCTGCGATGTCGATGGCTTTTGCTATGGCAACTATACGGACGAGGAGGCCGGCACCGGTTGCACCGTAATCGTGGCACCCGAGGGCGCCACCGGCGGCGTTGACGTTCGCGGCGGTGCTCCAGCATCGCGCGAAACCGACCTGCTGCGTCCCGAGAACACCGTCGACAAGGTCCACGCCGTCTGCCTTTCGGGTGGATCGGCCTTTGGCCTCGAGGCTGCAAGCGGCGTCGCTCGCGAGCTTGAGAGCCGCGGCATCGGCCTTCCCGTCGGCCCCACGCAGGTGCCTATCGTGTGCTCCAGCTGCATCTTCGACCTCGCCTTTGGCGACCCCACCGTGCGCCCCGACATTGAGGCCGGTATCGCCGCCGTGCGCGAGGCGCTCGACCACACCCCTGCCACGCTCGAGCAAGGCAACGTGGGCGCCGGTACCGGCGCCACCGTAGGCAAGCTCATGGGGCCTGCCACCTGCATGAAGGCCGGCCTTGGAGCTGCCGCCGTGGCACTCGGTCCCGTCAAAGTGGGCGCCGTGGTCTCGGTCAACGCCTGCGGCAACGTCATCGACCCGACCACTGGCGAGTGGGTCGCCGGCATGCGCGCCACAGCCGATAGCGACCAGATCGTCGACATGGAGCTCGCAGCCTTTGCCGCAGCCGGCTCCATGCAAATGCCGCTCGACCGCACCAACACCACCATCAGCTGCATCGTCACCAACATGGAGCTCACTAAGGCGCGGGCTACCAAGGTCTCCCAAATGGCAGCAGACGCCTACGCGCACGCCATCCGCCCCACACACACCACCAACGACGGCGACACCATCTACACCCTTGCCAGCGGCAAACTGGGAGCCCAGGCAAGCGCCGCCGTTCCCCTAGACCTGCTGGGTATGCTCGCAGTAAGGGCCCTAGAAGCTGCCATCGTAAACGGAGCCAAAACCGCTAAAACCTCCCACGGCATCCCCGGCGCCGCGAAGTAAACTAACTCGTCCGGTTGCCCGGTGGGTCTTGGTTATGTTTGCTGCTCTACAGTCCTGGCTCGCACGAAGAGCACATTAAGTGCTCTTCGGCTCGTGCGGAACTCGCGACAAACATAACCAAGACCCACCGGGCAACCTACTCAACTAAATCCCTTTCAGCCCAGGCCCCTGTGTACCGCGCGTCTAAGATCTTCAAATTCTGGCAGCCTGACAATCGATTCTTGTAGCAGAGGCCCCTTGGCCTTTAGTTTGATACAAGTTCCGCACGAGCCGGAAAGCACTTAATGTGCTTTCCGTGCGAGCAGGACTGTTCGCAGTAGCAAACTAAAGGCCAAGGGGCCCAGTCAACCCATCAGCAGCGATTACTCAGCAGCTAGTTGAATTTGAAGATCTTTGAGGCAAGACGGTATAGGCCGAGTGTGGTTTTGTCACCAGCCCGACCGCGCAGGTTGGTGAAGAAGCCGACCACACCGTAGCGTGCACGACGATACATACGCTCGTCATAGGCCTTTAAATCACTCCACAACGTCTTCAGGCGCTCGTCGGCACAATCCTCGTCGGAAAGCTTAGTGAGCACCGAGCAGATTGCCATCATCATGGTGAAATAGCCCATCATGTACGAGCGCAGACGCGACGACTCGACATCGCTGTACAGGTGGAACGACTCCATCATGATGCGCGTCACGCGAAACTGTTGGTCCAGACGCTTGACCATCGTGGCCTCGTTGACGCTTTGGCCCTCACGGCCGATAAAGTAGCGGTAGAGGTCGATGTCGGCGTAGTACATGGTCTTGCAGCGCGGTAGCGGCACGTAGGCGTAGATGTTGTCTACATAGAACGTGTGCGGCGGCATAGGCAGATTGGACGCGCGCAGCACATCCGTGCGATAGCACAGGCTGTGCATGAGCAGATTCTGGTCCAGACGGAAATGACCAATCTGGTCCCAGGTAAAGATCTTTTTCCGCGGCAGGGCAAACTTGTAGCCAATAGCGGTGTGCGTACCCTCGTAAACCTTCTCGTACACATAGTTCGAGATAAAGAGGTCGACGCGCTGGTCGCGCTCCTCAAAACCGCGAAGGATCGAAAGCATGGTCGACAGGGCTGCGCCATCGAGCCAGTCGTCCGAGTCGACAACTTTGTAGTAGGTGCCCTGTGCCTCGCGCAAGCCCGAAAGGACGGCAATGCCGTGGCCGCCGTTCTCCTGATGCACCGCGCGGATGATTCCGGGGTAACGCGTCTCCCACTCATCGGCCTTGGCCGCCGTCTCGTCCTTGGAACCGTCATCGACGATGATGATCTCGATATCGGTGGCGTAATTGCTCCCCTCCAGAATGGAGGTGATGCAATGGTCCATGTCCTTGGCGGCGTTATACGAGGGAATACCGAATGATATGACTTTATGCATGGCAGGCGATAATCTCATCCGAAAGATCGAGGGCGGAGTTGGTCACGGCATCCATATCGTAGTAACGATACTCGGCCAGGCGACCCACCGGGTGGAAGTTCGTCAGGTTCTGAACGCGCTCAAGATAGCACTCATAGAGCTCACGGTTCTCGGGCTCCAGAATGGCGTAGTACGGCGTCTCGCCCGAGCCGGGCGTATAGGCCTTGGAGTACTCCTTCATGATGGTGGTCTTGCCGGGCAGGACCTGACCGGTCATGTTCTTGAACTCGGTGATACGCGTGTAATCCTCGCTCGTGGTGTAGTTGACGGTGCCCACGGGCTGGAACTGGTCCATATCGAGCGTCTCGAACTTCATGTCGAGCGTACGGTACGGCAGAGCGCCCAAGTCGAGGTTGAACAGCTCGTCGAGCGGACCGGTGTAGACGATCTCGCCGCCATAGACCTTGCCGTCGATCTTGACGGTGGTCTCGTCGATCTCGAAGAGATCGCGGGCGTCCACGTCGCAGAACACATCAATCAGATCGTGGTCGAGCATGTGCTCGAACAGCGCGGTATAGCCGTCCTGCGGCATGCCCTGGAAGGGAGCCTGCGGGAAGTAGCGGTCATCGTCGCCCACAAAGACGGGAACGCGACCGGTGATCGAGGGATCGATCTGGTCGGGCGTCTGGCCCCACTGCTTCATGGTGTAATGCAAAAAGACGTTCTCGTAGACGTAATCGGCGACCTCGGCAAGATCCGGGTCGTTCTTCTTGCGCAGCTCCATGATGGGCACCTTGACGTCCTTGCCAAAGGTCTCCACGAGCTTCTGATACAGCTCCTCGCCGCGCTCGTCGCCAAAGGCGAGCTTGAGGCTCGCGTGGTTAAAAGGCACGGGCATGAGGGTGCCGTTGATGTTGGCAAGCACCTTGTGCTGGTAGTCCGTCCACTTGGTAAAGCGCGACAGGAAATTGTGGACGCGCTCATTAAAGGTATGGTAGATGTGCGGACCATACTCGTGGACCAGGATTCCGGCCTCATCAGCGCAGTCGTAGGCGTTACCCGCAATGTGGCTACGGCGCTCCAGAACGGCAACACGATAGCCGATGGTCTCGGCGAGACGGCGGGCACAAACGGCACCGGCATAACCGGCACCGACGACAATCATGTCGTATGCGCCGGCGTTAAAGCCTTCAGGCAGGCCTGAGGTAATCTGCATCGATACTCCTTGTCAAAAGCCACGGGCTCGTTAGCTGGGCTTTTCTCGAACATTCTTCGAGACATATTTATCAGAGCGATTATAGCGCTAATGCGTCCTATAATGAGCTTGCCACACAAGGAAAGCTCAAGCACCGCGGCGAACATAATTGAAAGGTAAACCCGCTAGCAGCGGGTTTATTCGTGAACAGCCGGGCGCCTGGAGCTTAGCGAAACGCTTGTAAGGAGTAACATGAGCGATTTCCTAAACCGTATGAAGTCTGCCGCCAAGGCCGACCTTAAGACGATCGTCCTGCCCGAGGGCGAGGATCCGCGCACCATCGTCGCAGCCACCAAGATCATCGAGGAGGGCCTGGCAAAGATCGTCATCCTGGGTAACCCCGACGAGATCAACGTTCCCGGCGCTACCGTCATCGATCCGCGCAATGCCGAGAAGCACGAGGAGTACGCGCAGAAGTTTGCCGAGCTCCGCGCCAAGAAGGGCGTCACCATCGAGCAGGCTCGCGCCCAGGTGATGGACGCTACCTACTTTGGCACCATGATGGTCAAGATGGGCGATGCCGACGGCCTGGTCTCCGGCGCCTGCCACTCCACCGCCGACACCCTGCGCCCCGCGCTGCAGATCCTCAAGACCGCCCCGGGCACCAAGCTGGTCTCGGCCTTCTTCGTGATGTGCACCGACACCCCGCAGTTCGGCACCGACGGCACGCTGATCTTCGCCGACTGCGGCCTCAACATCAACCCGTCCTCCGACGAGCTCTCCGAGATCGCCATCGCCTCCGCTCACTCCTGGTCCACCTTCATGGGCAACGTTGAGCCGCACGTGGCCATGCTCTCCTACTCCACCATGGGCTCCGCCGGCGGCGAGGTCGCCAAGAAGGTCCAGGAGGCCGTAAAGTTCTGCCACGAGAAGGCTCCCGAGCTCGCCATCGATGGCGACCTGCAGCTCGATGCCGCTATCGTCCCCACCGTCGCCCAGCTCAAGGCTCCCGGCTCCTCCGTTGCCGGCAAGGCCAACGTGCTGGTGTTCCCCGACCTTGAGGCCGGCAACATCGGCTACAAGCTCGTCCAGCGCTTCGCCGGCGCCGACGCCTACGGCCCCATCCTGCAGGGCATCGCCAAGCCGGTCAACGACCTTTCGCGCGGCTGCTCTGCCGACGACATCGTGGGTGTCGTTGCCATCACCGCCGTCCAGGCTCAGATGGCTGAGTAGCGGACATATCCCCTCGGGACCCTACAGGGTAAAGCTCTGAAAACGTCCTCGGACATGTCGGAAGCCCCCGCTGCGCGCTACGCGCGGCGGGGGCTTCCTCCGTCCTGCGGAATGTTTTCAGAGCTTTACCCTGTAGGGTCCCTGCCGCTACGTAGCAATCAGGGCATCTGGAGTGGACGGCGGCTTGACTACGAGCTGGGGCTGAAGATCTGAATGGATGGGTGCCGTTGCTAGGGGCGCAAGCGTTGCTGGCGATGGTCACTTTGGGACTGGTATTTCCGCCTGCTAGTAAAAAGGCCTCCGGAGCTGTTGCTCTGGAGGCCTTTCGTTTACTTGTAAATGCGCGCGTTAGTTGTTCTTGGTCAGACGCTCGACGTCGTGGGCGATCATGTATTCCTCGTCGGTGGGGATGACCATGACCGTGACGGCGGAACCGGCGGCACTGATGACCTGCGGGCCGCTGCCCACGGCCTCACGGTTCTTGTTGTTGTCGATGCGCACGCCCAACCACTCAAAGCAGTCGCAGAAGGCCTTGCGGATCGACCAGTCGTTCTCGCCGATGCCGGCAGTGAAGGTAATGGTATCCACGCCCGCCATAGAAGCGATCATGGAGCCGGCCTGCTGCATAGCCTTATAGGCGAACATATCGAAGGCGAGCAGGCAGCGCTCATCTCCCTCGGAGGCGCGCGTGCGAATGTCGCGGGCGTCGTTGGAGATACCCGAGATGGCGAGCAGACCAGACTGCTTGTTCATCATGTCGTCGACTTCCTGGTAGCTGTAGCCGCCCTCGCGCTGCAGGTAGCACACGGTAGCCGGGTCGATAGAGCCGCAGCGGGTTCCCATCATCAGGCCGTCAAGCGGCGTGAGCCCCATCGTGGTGTCACGGCATACACCGTCCTCGATGGCGGCAAGCGAGGCGCCGTTGCCCAAATGGCACGAGAGCAGGCGGTGGCAGCGCGAGCCCAGGATCTCCTTGGCCATCATCCACTCATAGCGGTGGCTCGTACCGTGGGCTCCGTACTTGCGCACGTGATACTTGTCGCACACGTCCTTGGGCAGGGCGTAGGTGTAGGCGACCTCGGGCATGGTCATGTGGAACGAGGTGTCGAAGACGGCCACGTTGGGCAGCTCCGGATACTTCTCACGGCAATACTCAATCGCCGCCGCCTCGCCGTAGTTGTGCAGCGGAGCAAGCGGTGCCACCTCGAGAATCTTAGCCATGACCTCGTCGTCGACGACCGCAGAATCATCGAAGTGCCAGCCGCCTTGAACGATGCGATGTCCAATGCCATCAATCGTAAAGTCGGTCTTCTCGAGCTCCTCGAGCACGCGAGCGATAGCAGAGCGATGATCGGGGAAGGGAACCTCCTCGGTCTGTTTGGCGCCACCGTTCTCGGAGTGGCCAAAGATGCCCATGTCCGATCCGATACGCTCGCAGTTGCCCTTGGCGAAAACCTCGCGGGTATCGGTATCCAAAAGCTGATATTTAAGGCTTGAACTGCCGGCGTTGACAACAAGTACGTTCATGAGACTCCTTTGCAGTGCAATACGGCCGACGCAGACCCCTTAAGGCGGCCGTATTTTAATAAGAAGTTATCATATCTTGATAAATAGCTATCAGCATATCGCCCAACGAGCGCAAAAGAGGGACTAAACGACACTTGGTCGTCCAGCCCCTCCCCTCTTGCAATTACTTGCCGTTGACGATGCGCTCGACGTCGGAAGCGATCATGAACTCCTCGTCCGTGGGGATGACGAAGATCTTGACCTTGGAATCCTTGGCAGACAGGCACCAAGCGCCGTCGCCACGCAGGGCGTTACGGGCATGGTCCATCTTGACGCCCATAAAGGCCAGACGGTCGGCAACGCCGGCGCGAACGGCCGGAGCGTGCTCACCGATGCCGGCGGTGAAGACCAGCGTGTCCATACCGCACATGGAAGTGGCCATCTCGGCAGCCTTGGCGGCAATCTTGTAGACGAACATGTCGAAGGCGAGCTGAGCCTCGGGGTCGCCGGCGGCGGCAAGCTCCTCGACGTTGCGGCAGTCGTTGGTCTTGCCACCGGTCACAGCCAAAAGGCCGGACTTCTTGTTCATCATCTCGTCGACCTCGTCGAAGGTGTAGCCGCCCTCGCGCTGCAGGTAGCACACGGTAGCCGGGTCGATGGAGCCGCAGCGGGTGCCCATCATGACGCCGTCGAGCGGGGTGAGGCCCATAGTGGTATCCATGCACTTGCCGTCCTCGATGGCGCACAGGGAGGCACCGGAGCCGATGTGGCACACGACAACCTTGCGGGCCTCGCCGTTGGTCATCTCGGCGACCTTCTTGGAGATGTAACGATAGCTGGTGCCGTGGGCGCCGTACTTACGGATGTGCAGCTTGTCGCAAACATCCTTGGGAAGGGCGTAGGTCTTGGCGACCTCGGGCATGTTGAAGTGGAAAGCGGTGTCATAGACCGTGACGTTGGGCAGGTCGGGATACTGCTCCAGGCAGAACTCGATAACGTTGGCCTCGGGGTTGTTGTGCAGCGGCGCCAGCGGGGCGACCTCACGGATCTTGGCGAGGACGTCCTCGTCGACGAGGGAGGAATCGCCAAAGTACCAGCCGCCCTGAACGATACGGTGGCCAATGCCCTCGATCTTGACGCCGTTGGCCTCGAGGTCCTTCAGGACGACCTCGATGGCGACCTTGTGGTCGGGGAACTCGATGTTCTCGGTCACCTTCTTGGAGCCGTTGGCAGCGTGGGTGAAGGTACCGCCGGTAAAGCAGACGCGCTCGCAGGAGCCCTTTGCGGACACCTTGTGGGACTTGGTATCGATGACCTGATACTTAAGGGTCGAAGATCCTGCGTTGACGACCAGAACGTTCATGTGTCTCCCTACTAACAGGCGGTGTGGCGCCGCCAGGTTGCATACGCTTCAATAATAAACCCAAACGCCCTCGCGCTCGGGTTTATTGCGTTGATATATAAGTTATCGGTGCCAGAGCTTCCGTTTCATTGCACGGAAGAAGCGTCCTCAGATGAGGTTCTCGCCCAGGTTTTTGCCGCCGAGGACGTGCATGTGGAAGTGCATGACGGTCTGGCCGGCGTTGACGCCCTTGTTGGAGATGACGCGGAAACCGTCCTCCAAGCCCTTGGCCTTGGCAACCTCGTGGATGGCGTGGGCCATGGCGCCCATGGTCTCGGCCGGCACGTTGTCGGCGATGTCGCTGTAGTGCTTCTTGGGGATCACGAGCGTGTGGACCGGCGCCTGGGGGTTGAGGTCGTCGAAGGCGATGACCTGGTCGTCCTCATAGACAACGGTTGAGGGAATCTCGTGGTTGGCGATTTTGCAGAAGATGCAATCACACATGGCTGGTTCCTTTCTCACAGGCCAAGGTAATTATATTTGGTCGGGATGGTTAGAACGAAAGCTTGTCGTCGGTGTTGGCGGCCTCGCCGTCGGCGAGCACGTCGTTGCCGTCGACGTCCTTAAGGAGCACCGAGACCTTCTGCTCGGCATCGGACAGGCGGGTGCGCAGGCTCTTGAGGAGCTCGACGCCGCGGGTATAGCTCTCGAGTGACTCCTCGAGCTCCATATCGCCCGACTCCAAGCTGCGGATGATGAGCTCCAACTCCTGCGAGGCCTGCTTGTACGTAAGCTGCTCGACCGGGGTCTTCTCTGCCATATCTGTTTCCTTTCCTAAAGGTTTATCGCTGTGAAACGCGGTCTACTCGACCGTATCGACCGTTGCCGCCACGTTGCCGTCTGCCATGCGCACGCGTATGGCGTCGCCGGGCTTAAAGGTCTTGGCGCTCGTAGCCACCCCATCATCGCTGTACGCGATGGAATAGCCACGGGCAAGCACCTTGAGCGGCGACAGGGCATCGAGTGAGGCTGCCGCACGGCCCAGGTCGGACGCGGGTTTGCTGAGCATCGTGCGCCCCTGATGCTCCAGACGGGAACTCGCAAGCGTGAGCGCATGGCGCTTGCCATCGAGCCCCGAGGTGCTTGCAACCAGACGCTCGGGCAGGCGCTCAAAGTTGGAGCGGAATGTCCCGACCGAGCGTACTATGGCGCCCGACAGGCGATCGGCAGTCAGCGCAAGCTCCGATTCGCGACGCTCGACCATAAATGTGGGGTCGTTGAGGCACGGGCGGCAGGCGGCGGCATCGAGTGCATCGCCCAGACGGGCCGTATAGGTATTCCAAGCGCGGCGACCACGCTGATCGAGCATCTCCAGGTCGACCTGATTCGACCCAATCATCGATGCCATCGCGGCGCCAAGACGCTGATGGCGTGCCTCGAGCACATCGGCCAACTCCGTCATAGCCGGCGCCACCGATTCGGCCGCCGCCGTGGGCGTGGAGGCGCGGCGGTCGCTCACCATGTCGCAAATCGAGGTATCGGGCTCATGGCCAATACCGGTCACCACGGGCACAGGACAAGCCGCCACCGCGCGGGCAAGCTCCTCGTCATTAAAGGTCATGAGGTCCTCAAAGGAGCCGCCGCCGCGCACCAGCAAAATACAGTCGGGCGCCGGCGTAATGGAAGCGGCGCGGCGCAAGCCCTCGATGAGCTCGGCCGGCGCACCCTCGCCTTGAACCTTGGCGCCCACGCAGACGACCTCGACGAGCGGGTTGCGACGACGCAACGTGCGCTTGACGTCGTCGATTACGGCACCCGAAAGCGAGGTGACGACCGCCACGCGGGAGCAGAACACCGGGATGCGGCGCTTGCGCGCTTCGTCCATCAGGCCCTCGCGGCGTAGCTTTTCGGCCAGTTGCGCCACTTGTTGACGCAGCAGACCCTCCCCCGCCAACGAAAATGAGCGGGCAACAAAGCTCATGCGACCCGTGGGCTTATAGAGATTGAAGCTGCCCTTAAAGCTCACCTGCATGCCATCGCGCAGATCGAAGGTGCGCTTGAGATAGGCGCCCTTCCAGATAATGCAGTCGACGGCGGCCGAGTCGTCCTTGATCTGGAAGTAGCAGTGACCGCTTCGGGCGTTAGGACCACGAAAACCTGTGACCTCGCCCAGAACGCTCAGCTGCGGAATGGCATCGAGCGCACCGGCGGCGATCTCCACTGCCTGGCTCACGCTGAGCTCCTTGCGCTCCTGATCGTCCGAACCGTCGAACTCGGCGGAAACGGCATTGCCGGTTAGATTCCAGCCTGCCACGCAGCCCCCCTTCGTTATCGAGCACAAGGGCTTCGACCCTGCGCAGATTCAAGTCCAACACATAGTACAGCGCCGCGGGGACAAGAATCTCCGCGGCGCCTGTCAAGCCAATTTGTTATCGGTTGGAGTTTCTGTTGTAGCGGGCCATCAGGTAGAGCAGCTGAATAATCGAGGTGAGCGCCGCCGCCACGTAGGTGAGCGCGGCTGCCGTCAGCACCTTCTTGGCACCGTTGACCTGCTTGGAACTCATGCCCGACTGCTCGATATACGCCACGGCGCGGTGACTGGCATCGATCTCGACAGGCAACGTAACGAGTTGGAACAGCACACTAAACGAGAAGAAGATCAATGCGAGGGTCGTGAGCCCGGCGATGTTCATAAACAGGCCCAAGAGCAACACGATGGTCCAGGTGTTCTGGGTAAAGTTGACGACCGGGACCAGGGCGGTGCGAACCTTCATCATGGCGTAACCGCTCTGACGCTGGGCGGCATGACCCGCCTCGTGGCAGGCCACGGCAACGCTTGCGACCGATCCGCCCGAACGGTTAGCGTCCGAGAGATACAGGTTGTTATCCTGCGGGTTGTAGTGGTCGGTGAGCTCACCGGCAACGCCCTTGATACCCACGGCGTTGCAACCGTTGGCGTCGAGCATGCGGCGAGCGACCGTGGCACCCGTGTCGCCGTCCGAGCGAACCTTGGACCAGGTCTTGTACGTCGAGTTGATATAGCTCTGCGCCGCAAGACCAAGCACCGTACAAACAAGGACAACCAGCAGGTACAGCGGGTCGATGCCAAAGCCGTAACCATAGTAATAGGGCATGCGAATTCCTCCGAATCGAATTACACGTTGGAGGCATTCTACCCAATCAAGCGGCTAGGCTTCCTTACAGCAATTCAATTTTGCCATCTTTGACCGTCAACCCCATGTTGCCGGAAAGCAGATCGTCCAGGCGCGAGCCCACAAGTTCAAAGCGCCAACCTTCGCGCAGGCGGCTCTGCTCGGGATGCTCAATGTAGTCGGCCAGGTCATCGCGCGACGCAATGACCGAGGTCGCCACGCCCGAGCGCTCGGCAACCAGGCGAATAAGCGCATACATAAGGTCAGTCACGCTCTCCAGCTCCGGCGAAATCTGACGATGTCCGCGCACCAAGAGCGGCAGGCGATCGTGCGGACAGCTCGCTCCGCGCTTGATGGCCATGAGCGCGCCGTCCACGTCGCGCTCCCCCAGCTGGTCGGTGCCGCGGATGCTACGGAACTCCTCAACACGCACGGGATTGCGCTTGACGAGCGCCAGCAGCGTATCGTCGGACATAACCCACTTGCGCGGGATGTTGCGCCGCTCAGCGCGGTCCTCACGCCAGGCGGCAAGCTCGCGCGCAATGCCCAGCTGATGGCGGCTGCACGAGTTGATGCGCTTGACCTTGCGGAACGCTTCGTGGCGGTCGGCGCGGTAGTGCGACTCATCGGCCAGAGGACGCAACTCGTCGAGCACCCAATCCACGCGGCCCAGCTCGCGCAGACGGCTCATCATCTCGGTATAGGCAACGATCAGATACTTGACGTCATCGATCGCGTACTCAATCTGCTTGTCGGTCAGCGGGCGGCGCGACCAGTCGGTCAGCGACTCGGTCTTGGGCAGTGATACGCCGCAGAACGTCTGAACGAGCGCACCATACGAAATCTGCTGGCGCTCGCCCAAAAAGGCGGCGGCAACCTGCGTGTCAAAAATCGGACGCGGCAGCGCGCCCACGGTGTGGAGCATGACCTCCATATCCTGCGAGCAGGCGTGGAAGACCTTGGTCACGCTCTCGTCGGCCATAAGCTCGGCAAGCGGCGACAGGTCGTCGATCACCAGCGGATCGACAGCGACACTCTCGGCGGGGGTGGCAATCTGGACCAGGCACAGGCGCGGATGAAACGTGCGCTCGCGCAAAAACTCGGTATCGACGGCGATCGCGTCGAACTCGCGGGCGCGCTGGCAAAAGTCGACCAGAGCCTGATGTGTGGAAATGTACATATCAACCCATCGAATAAGGTTAGGCCCGAAAAACACGGGTAGGATATCGGCATTGCTCTACAACTATACTCGGTTAGTCACAGAACGGGAACGTAAGTATGCGCTGCCTTATCATCCACAACCCGGCATCGGGCCCCAGCTCAGATGAAATCTACGCGTTCACGCACGCCCTCGCGCAGGGCGGCGACGAGGTCGTGATGCGTTTTATCGGCGATGGCATGGAGCCCGAGGACGCGGTAGCGGACGTTCGCGAGTTCGATCGCGTGGTCGTTTCGGGCGGCGACGGCACCGTCTCCAACGTGCTCGACCAGATGCGCGGGTGCGGTGTCCCCACGCTTGTCTTCCCCTCCGGCACGGCCTGCCTGTTCTTTAACAACATCGGCAATGCCCCCGAGGCGGCGGCACTCGCCAAGGCTTGCCGCGACGGCCGCACGGTCAAAGTGGACATGGGTGAGCTCTTTTGGCTCGACGAGAACGGCAACGAGAAGCGCCACGGCTTTATCATCATCGCCGGCTCGGGCTTCGACGCCGAGATCATGATGAAGGCCGCTCCCACCAAAAACGACATTGGCGAGATCGCCTACTTCCTCTCCGCGCTCGCCACGCCCAACCCCACGGTGGCGCACTTTACCATTGAGCACGACGGCATTGTCGAGGAGCTCGACGGCATCTGCTGCATGGCAGGCAATACCTCGGTCATCCAAAACGACATCAACCTGTTCCCCAACTGCCGCATGGACGACGGCATGGTCGACATCGTCGTTATTGAGCCCGTGCGCACGATGCAGCTGCTCCCCACGGTAATTACCGCCGCGCTCGACCCCGCTGGCAAAGTGCTCGGCCGTCCGCAGTTTAAGATCATCCAGACCAAGGAAGCCAAGATCACCTGCACGCCATCGCTGGGTATGCAGTTCGATGGAGAGATCATCTCCAGCAACTCCGGCGTCTTTGGCGCTCGCGCGCTGCCGCAATGTCTCGACCTCATCGTCGACGATTTTTCACCGCTCGGAAAATAGGAGGACCCCATGAACGACAATCCCCTGATTGGCTTTATCGTCATCGTCTTGGCCATGCTCGTTGGTTACGCCATCAATGTGATCCACCGCCGAAAGAAGTAAATCCACATTGGTATGATATTCATCCAGTTATCGACTCTCCCGTTGTTTATGCAAATCCTAAACAGCGGGAGAGTTTTCTTTTTGAGCATTGTCTGGCGCTTTATTCAGCTACAGTAAATGCAGGGTGCCTTTATTTAACTAAAGCAATAAAATGAGTATTATTATCCGCTCATCGTATATTTCTTCACGCTCATCGAGTAAAAGCTGTTGTCGAATGAATACTCTTTACACTTCCTTTAGGCTAGTAGATGTATTTATTAGCTGAAACTCCGTACGGTTTCGCGGGGTTTCAACAGTTGGGAGGGATCATGAGGTTTACTCATCCTGTCAACACGCTCAAGAAGCTCGGCTGCGGCCTTGCATTTGGAGCAGCGGCCATTATGGCCATGCCGACTTCGGCGCTCGCTTGCACCCAGATCTACATGGGCAGCCAGCTCACGGCAGACGGCAACACGTACTACGGACGCTCCGAGGACTTCGGCCCGCGCTACATCAAGCACTTTGGCATCGAGCCCGCACACAAGGACGGCAGCAAGTACACCTCGGTCGAGTCCGGCTTTGAGTACAAGTCCAAGGGCGCAACCTACCGCTACACCTTCGTTCGCGACAACCCCTCTCAGTGGGAAGATCGTTACGACGCATATTCCGAGGCTGGCATCAACGAAAAGGGCGTTTCCTGCTCTGCCACGCTGAGCACCTCCTATAACGAGAAGGCAGAGGAAGCCGACCCCGTCACCGAGGAGACCGGCATCGGCGAGTACAACTACGCCAGCGTCATTCTGGGCGAGAGCGCCACGGCCCGCGAGGGTGTCGAGCTCCTCGGCAGCCTGATTGACGAGCAGGGCGTCTGCTCCAACGACCAGATCATCATTGCCGACAACAACGAGACCTGGTTGTTTGCAGCGCTTTCCGGCCACCAGTGGATCGCTATGAGGCTCACCGACGATATTGCCTCACTCAACCCCAACATCGGCAACCTCACCTATGACGTCGACCTCGACGACACCGAGAACTGCCTCCACTCCGAGGGCATCGAGTCCATGCCTAAGGAGAAGGGCTTTGCCGAGTACACCGACGGCAAGTTCGACGTCGCCAAGACCTACGGCGAGGAGATTAGCGAGGCCGGTATGCACCAGTGGTCGCGCTATGTCCAGGGCCGCGATTACTTCATGGCTCCGCTTGCTGAGGGCACCGACTATGAGATCGTCAAGGACGAGCGCGAAGACGCTCGTGCGACGACCGGCGCCCTGGTCCACGAGATGCAGCCGCTGTTCTTCCAGCCCGGCAAGTCCGACTGGAACACCTTTGAGATGATTCGTTCCTTCGCCGCTCGCGGCGAGAATGTCGCCGGCCTCAACGCCAACACCGACGGCGCCTATGCCATCGGCTCCAACCGCAACACCGAGATCCACACCTTCCAGATCCGTCACGGCATGGACCCCGAAATCGCGACCATCCAGTGGGAGATGCTCTCCAACGCCGAGTTCTCCGTCGCTATCCCCCTCTATTCCGCACTGCTCACCGAGGTCAGCCCCTACTTCAGCGATCAGGATGTCTCCTTCGATCACTGTGAAGAGGAAGACGTCGTGAACAACGAGGAGCCCAAGAACTCCATCAACTACGTCCTCATGGACATCAACACGCTCGCCTATGAGAACCGCGACAGCTGCGCCACCGGCGTCCGCGCCTATCTCGACGCCCTGCAGAAGGAGCTCATTGAGCAGAACCTGACCGTCGACGAGGCCATGCAGGCCGCCAAGGACACCGAGGCCCGCACCGCCCTGGCCAACAAGGCCGGCAAGGCAGCGACCAAGAACACCTACGTCAAGTGCAAGGCCATGCTCGAGGAGATGCGCGACTACCTCAAGAAGGGAGACTTCTCCGAGAAGTTCGTCCCGAGTGACTACGATGCCGACAACGACTGCCTAGTCGAGTCCATCACCTACGCCGACGAGGCCCTCTCCGATGAGGACGTTGCCGAGCCCGAGGTTGAGGAAGAGGCGACCGAGGAGAAGTCCGAGGGCAACAACATGGCCGCCATGGCCGTTGGCGCCGTCGTCATCATCGGTGTCTGCGGCTTCGTGCTCTATCGCCGCAAGAAGGCCTAAGACCCTCGCGTTCCAAGAGACGGGCGGGGTCGCATGAGTCATCCCGCCCGCTCAGCCTGCCCTTTTGACCGGCAGGAAACGCCGCCGAAATCTTTTCAAAAAAAGATTTCCCCGCACACACTTCGCTGTGCTATAGTGCAGCGCAACAGCAACGAGGTGCAACCGCGCCAAGGCATCACGAAAGGAGCCACCAAGATGATGAACACAATGAAGTCCCTCAACAACTGGTGGTGGCGTGATGCGAATACGATCGGTCGACAGTGAGTCCCTCACGCCTGTTCTTGCGCTCTAGGTGATTGGAAGGCCTCCGGTTTCGACCGGGGGCCTTTTTCTATCTCGAGCCCGATCGCATTCGCATCACGCGCCTCCGTTTTTCTCTTACACTCCCCTTTTTGAAAGGACTTTTACCATGTCTCAGAACACCACCGCCACAGCCCAGCCCCGCACCGTCCAGACCGCCGACCGCGGCAAACTCGATATCCACGCCCTTGTCCTGCTCGCCATTCTGCTTGCCGCAGGCTTCATCCTCAACTTCACCGTCGGCAAGGCAATCTCGGGCATCTCGGGCGGTATGATCAGTCCCGAGTTCATCATCTCGGCCTTCTGCCTCACCATCCTGGTCGTTCGTCCCAACATTGGCCAAGCGCTCGTCATTGGCCTCATCTCAGCGGCCGTGATCCAGATCACCACCACCTCGCCGTTTGTCGATTTTGCCGCCGAGGGTATCGCCGCCATGCTCATGGCCGTCATTGTCAACGCCGCCGCCAAGGACGGCCAGGTTAAGCCCGTCGTCGCCATCGTCGCAACATTCGTGACCACCTTTGTCTCCGGCGTTATCTTCATGGTCATCAAGATGGCCATGCTCGGCGTGGTGGGCGAGCTCGCCGCAGCCATGCTGCCCGTCGTCGCCATGACCGCCGTGTTTAACGCCATTCTGGTCGGCGCCCTCTACATGCCCATCCAGAAGGCCCTTAAGCTCAACTAACCTGTTCGGCTTTGCGAGCCACCCCATCTTGGCGTTCATTCGTCGCTCGCGTACCCAAGTACGCTTCGTTCCTCTTTCGCGCCAACCTGGGGCACCTCGTAAAGCCGTCTCCGTGCTTCACCGCCAAAGACTGTCCCAAACAACGAGCTCTTGAGGACGTTCTTATAAACGACTGGACATGCAAGAACGTCCCCAATGACTATGAAAGGTACCCATGGAAACGATCATCAACGTCGACGATGTCTCGTTCTCCTATGGCACGCAAACCGAGCAGGCGCTCAGCCACGTTTCGCTCAGCGTGAACAAGGGAGATTTCATCGGCATCATCGGGCCCTCGGGCGCCGGTAAGTCCACACTTGCCGCCTGTCTGTCGGGCGCCGTGCCTCACCACTACACCGGCACCTTTTATGGCTCCGTGTTAGTTGACGGCCACGACACCTGCGAGGTCTCGCTCACCGACGTATCGCAGGTCGTCGGTAGCGTACTGCAGGACATCGATACGCAGATGGTCGCTTCGGTCGTTGAGGACGAAATGCTCTTTGGCCTCGAGAACTTTGGCGTTCCGCACGATCAGATCGAGCAGCGCGTGAGCGAGACGCTTAAGACCGTCGGTATCAGCGACCTGCGCGACCGCGAGATCGCCACCCTCTCGGGCGGCCAAAAGCAAAAGGTAGCTATCGCCGCCATCCTCGCCATGCGTCCGCGCGTCTTAGTGCTCGATGAGCCAACCGCAGCGCTCGATCCCGCCAGTTCCACCTTGATCTTCGAGACGCTGCGCGAGGCAAACCGCGCGCTCGGCATCACCATCGTCGTCGTTGAGCAAAAGGTCGCTTTACTTTCGGAGTACTGCAACCGTGTGTTGGTGCTCGATCACGGCCAGATCGCGCTGCAAGGTGAGCCGCACGAGGTCTTCGCACGCACCGACGAGCTTCGCACCATCGGCGTCGATTGTCCGCGCGTCACGCGCATCTTCAACAGTCTCGAGGCCGATGGCTTGGTAAGCGGCACGCCCTGTCTGGATGTCGACGAGGCAGAACGCCTGATCACGGAAATCGTCGACCCCGACCGTGCGACAAGCGATACCCAGGCGCCCGCAGGCTCCCCGCACGCGCCGTCGCTGCGCCCGCATGCGAAAGACGCCGAGCCGGTGCTCACCTTTGACCATGTCGAGTTTTCTTACCCCCATGGAGGCGCCGCCGTCCACGACCTCAACTTGACGCTCTACCCCGGCGAGCTCGTGGGCATTGTCGGCCAAAACGGAGCCGGCAAAACCACGCTCACCAAACTGCTCACGGGTTTGCTCAAGCCCGCATCGGGCAGCGTACGCGTTACGGGCTTGGACACGGCATCGGTTCCCACGAGCCGCATCGCACACGAAGTGGCAACGCTTTTCCAGAACCCCGACCGCCAAATCTGCAAAGACACCGTGCTCGACGAGGTCGCCTTTGGTCTAGAACTTGCCGGCATCGACCGCGCCGAAGCCCTGCGTCGCGCCCAGCTGGTCATCGACCGCTTTGGTCTGCCCGCCGACGAGGCACCGTTCTCACTGTCGCGCGGCCAACGCCAGATGGTGGCGCTCGCCTCCGTTGTGGTGATCGAGCCCAAGATCGTGGTGCTCGACGAGCCCACGAGCGGCCTGGACTACCGCGAGTGCATGACCGTGATGGAAACGGTGCGCACCATGGCAGAGCGCGGTTGCGCCGTCATCATGGTCTGTCACGACATGGAAGTCGTTTCCGACTTTGCCGAGCGCATCGTGGTGATGGCCAACGGTCGCATCCTCGACCGCGGCCGCACGCACGAGCTGTTCTCGAACATCGAACTCATGCAGCGTGCCTACGTTGAGCCGCCCCAGGTCATCGAACTCTCGCGCCGTCTGGCATCCACCGTCTCGCCCGCCTTTACGCAGGTGAGTGAGGTCACTGATATCGTTCGCATTACCGAGGAGATGGTCCGCCGTGGTTAACGTCATCGACTACATGCCGGGCGACACGCTGCTACACCGCCTGAACCCCGTCATCAAACTGGGCCTCGCCGCCACCATCATCATCGGCATTTTCTTGTCCGACACCTATGTGGCACTGCTGGGCTTTCTGGCACTCACGCTCGCGCTGGGAGCCTACGCCGGCGTCGTCGACCGCCTGCTCGCTCTGCTCAAGCTACTGATTCCACTCGCGCTCATCATGCTGGTGCTGCAGCTGGCTTTTATGCGCGATGGCAACGTGGTGTGGAGCTTTGTCACCGATGAAGGCCTCATCACCGGAACAAAGGCCTGTCTGCGTCTGCTGGGCGTGGCGCTACCGCTTATTCTGATGCTCATGGTGACCAAGCTCAACGACCTTGCCAACGCCTGCGTCGAGGTGCTGCACGTTCCGTATCGTTACGCCTTCACCTTTACCACGGCGCTGCGCTTTGTGCCAGTGTTTGGCCAGGAGATGAACGCCATCATGGAGGCGCAGACCGCACGCGGCATCGAGTATGACACCAAGAACCCCATCAAGAAGCTCAAGCTCATGCTGCCGCTGTGCGTGCCGCTACTGATCTCGAGCGTGGGTAAAACCGATGCCACGGCCCTGGCAGCCGAGCAGCGCGGCTTCTACCTGCGCACGCGCGCGAGCTCGTACAAGCGCTACCCCATCAAGGGCCTGGACATTGCCATACTTATTGTCAGCATTGCCCTCATCGTCCTCGTCTTCCTGTTTTAACCCATCGCCCCCGGCAACCGACAAATTCAAAAGGCCTCGGCTCGCACCAAACGAGTCGAGGCCTTACTGTTCCCCCAGATAAAACCTACCAAAATAAACCTGTCTCTTTTTGGCAGGTCGAGGGCTACAGGCGGTAGGGGGCGCCGCTGCGGATGATGGATTCGCGCACCAGGACGTCCATGGCGTCAAGGGTAATCTCGGGCATCTCCCGGTACTTTTGCAGCACCGAGAGCTCGGTGCAGGCCAGAATGACGCGGTCGCAGCCGCTGCGGGCGAACTCCCACATCACGCGGTCAAACTTGTCCATATCGGGCTCGCGTCCGGCCTTCACGTCATCATAAATCAGCGACATCACGTCGGCCTGGCGCTTCTCGCTGGGATAGACGACCTCGACGCCCGCGGCCTCGCACTCGCGCCCATAGACGCCTGCACCCACGGTGCCGTCAGTGCCCATGATGCCGATCTTGCGCACCGGCTCGGACGGCATGCTCAGGTTGGGATCGAACTCGCACTCCCCCATCACCGCGCCCGCCAGGGCATAGCGCACCGACTCACGCGGCATGTGGATAATCGGCACCTTGGTAAACGACTGAATCTGGTCGTAGAAGTAGTGCGATGTGTTGCAGGGAATGGCAATGTGCGCGCAGCCCAGTGTCTCGAGCGCCTGTGCGCACTCCTTCATGGTCGCCAGCAGCTCGGCATGCTCGCCGGTCTTGATGGCCAGCGTACGGTCGGGCATGGTCGACTTGGAAAGCACCACCATGTCGATATGCTCCTGATCACAGGCAGCAGCCGTATGACGCACGACCTGGTCGTAGTAATACGACGTGGCCTCAGCGCCCATGCCGCCGATAACTCCCAGCTTTTCCATCGCCGCCTCCTTGGTGACGCTCGCACCGTTGCGCGTATCATGCCCGCGCCCGCCCGATGTAAACCGGGCGGGCGCCGCGCTCATCTACTTGTAATACGTCTTGAACAGCTTAAAGTGACGCAGCTTGGTGTGCCGCATGCGCAACCAGCGGTTAAAGACAAAATCGCCCTTCATAAACGAAGGATCGGCGGCCTTGCCCTCCTTGGCCAGACGATGCGCCTTCGCACGCAGCTCGGGGTCCTTGACATACTTGTCAACGACACCCATGGGGACGACCATCCACAGAGCCTCGTCCTGCGCCGTCACAAATTCCGGCTCAAACGGACGGTTATAGACGTACTCATCCACCACGTACTTGGCAACGTTAAAGCCGCTGTTGGTGACGTAGTAGTTACTGCGGCCCTGACGCGTGTTGAAGTCGAAGAACTTAAACGAACCATCGCGTTGGTCGTACTTGACGTCGAAGTTGGAGAAGCCCGTGAACTTAAGGTCCTCAAGCAGCTTGCGCACGCCACCCATGAGCTCGTCGTTGGGCTCGGTGATGATGCAGGCGTGGTTGCCGACACCATGGGGCTGATGCTCCTCGAGCAGCACGTGACCCAGGCACATCATGCGAACCTTGCCGTTGCGGTCGGAATAACTGGTAAGCACGCGCATGTACTCGTCGTTGCCGGGCACGCGGTCCTGCAAGATGAGGTCATCGGTGTAGCCACTGGCGTACACATCGCGAATGACCTGCTCCAGCTCGGCGCGATCGGCAATCTCGTAGGCCTTCTTCTGGCCCTCGAACTCGTGCTCCCACCACATGATGCCGTCAGAGGGCTTCAGAATCATCGGGAAGGGAAAGTCGATCTGGTCGAGCACCTCGGCGGAAGCCTCGCCCTGGGCGTTGAGCATCGCCATGGTAAAGGTAAACGTGTGCGGATAGGGCACACCGTGCTTCTCGCACAGCTCGTAGAAGATCTCCTTCTTCTGGCACTGCTCGAGCATGCTGTAGGGCGCATAGGGCGCGATGACGTTGGAGGCAAGCTGGCCGGCATCCTGAGCCTGTGCGGCAAGCGCGACGTAGTTATCGCCGCAGCCCATGAGGATAATCTTCCTATCGGGATTGGCCTGTGCAATGCCGTTGACGGTCTCGATCATGACCGGCATAGTGTCGATATCCACATTGGGCGTATAGTCGATAATCTGGCTGCGGTATGCAGGACCCGTCTGATACTTGCCAAAGACCAGGCTCTTGACCTGATACTCCTCGTAGAAGGCGCGCGCCACCGAATAGGCGTTGATATCGCCGCCGAGCAGCACGGGTATAAACTCGCGCTCTGTAAACTGCAATGCCATGGAAACTTCCTATCATCAACTGCCCGTACGATGGGCGGTCTTTATGCAACTGGTTTATTCTAGCGTGCCAAACCGTCGCTTCCCAAAGTTCCACCATATCTATGGCAAGCAGGCGCTTATGATCGAGCCCGCAGGGTTCCGTAACGTTAAAGTTGAACTCTATGGTTTCTTAACAATTCACTATAACTGCAGGTCAAGGCCAAAACCTCAAGTTCAACTTGACCCTTTAGAACCTTTAAGGTTCAAGTTGAAGTCGAAAGCAGTAGTAGAATACCTTTCGAACTATAACCTACGATTGATTGCAGAGGGACTGGATGCAGCATTCGAACCATCGCACCGCAGCGCTCATCGCGTCGAAGCCGGCTCGTATCATCACGAGCGCCGCGCTTGCCGTTACACTGACGGCCGCGCCGATGCTCTCCCCCGTCGCAGCCTATGCCGCCTCGCAGGCAACGCAGGATCAGCTTTCCGCTGCCCAGCAGAAAATCGAAACCGCCACGAGTGCCTACAACGAAGCCCGCACCAAGCTCGAGGATCTGCAGAAGCAAATCGACACTAACGAGGCAAGCATCGAGAAGATCGAAGCCGAACTTCCCGATCAACAGGCCAAGGCGAGCTCCGCCATGCGCGATCTGTATAAGTACCAGAAGGGCACCAACCCCATCGTGAGCTTCCTGGTCAACGCGCAGAGCCTGGGCGAGTTCATCACCACCTGCAAGTACACCAACCAGATCACGAGCTCGAGCGTCGACGAGATCGAAGAGCTCAACAAGATGCAGACCGAGCTCGAGCAGAACAAGACCGAGCTCGAGCAGGCGAAGTCCCAACTCGAGACCGAGCAGAAAACCGCCGAGGACGCACTGGCACAGGCCCAGCAGCTTCGCAGCGAAGCCCAGGCAAAGGCCGAGCAGGAGAATGCCGCAGAGCTGGCCAAGCTCGAGGCCGACAAGGCCGCTGCCGCCGAGAAGCTCTCGGGCGAGGGCGTGAGCGGCAACAACTCCAACAGCCAGGCCAATAACGCCAACACCACTATCGACACCACGGTGAACAACTCCAATACCGGCAACTCCGATTACGACTCGTTTATCAACGAGTGGACGAGTCGCATCGACAACTACCTCGCCGGCTCCCCCATGGCAGGCCAGGGTTACAACTTTGCCGTGGCAGCCTGGAACACCGGTGTTGACCCTCGCTGGTCTCCCGCCATCGCCTGCATCGAGAGCAGCAAGGGCCTCTATTGTGCCGGCTCCTATAACGCCTGGGGCTGGAGCGCCCGCGGCGGCGGCTGGCGGAGCTTTGGTAGCTGGAGCGAGGGCGTCTCTGCCCACGTTGCCTACCTGGGCGCCAACTATGGCTCCACGCTTACCCCGGCAGCCGCCAAAAAGTACTGCCCGCCCACGTGGCAGGACTGGTACAACAAGGTTGCAACCCAGATGAACCGCATCTAAGATCAACGTCAAAGGGCCCCAATTGGGGCCCTTTTTCTTTTACGCGACGGAGGTATCGACGACGCCAGTCGCGTTTGCAATGGCAACAATGATAATCATTACCAACAAGAGCACACCCATAGCCTTGAGCCAGAGCTTTGCAAGCTTTTTACCGCGGTATCTATCGAGTAGCTCAAACCGCCGGCGAAGGCGGCGTTTGTCGAGCATCACAAAATGGATGAGCACTACGAGACCGTCGACGAAGATAAAATACTCAATCGCGAGAAACCACATCGGGTAGTTTTGGTTGGCGCCCGTAGGATGAAAAACGGCAAAATGGCTTCCGGCAAAGAAAACAAGTAGCGAAAGATAGACGAATGCGTTCCAAATGCGCCCAACGGTGTCGGGAATGCGGGAGAGTAAATTCGGGCGCTCAGGCACCAACGGCAATCCGCCCTGAGACTGATCCGTGGGGAGCACGGGCGCAGGGCACACGGCTCGCCGCTCCGGAGGCTCTTGGAAGGAAGCAGCATTCGGCGCGGACGACGGCGTCGGTGCGGACAACGCATAGGATGCACGCGCAGCGTGCCCTAGCGCCTTCGCGCTTGCAAAGCGCTTGTCCGGATCGAGCGCCATCGCCATGCAAATAACATCGGCAAGCGAGGCGGGGATATCATATGCCTCGCATTGCTCGCGCATGTTCCGACCCGGCTTGGGGTCGGCCCCCGTCAGACAAAAGAACAGCAGGGCACCGAGCGCATAGACATCGCTGCGCACGCTCGTCTGGCCAAAACCATACTGCTCGGGCGGCGCATAGGGACGCGTGCCAAACTTAACGGTATCGGCATCGGCTCCCTCGCGCCACACGCGAGCGATTCCCAAGTCGATAATCACCAGCGATGAAAATGTCATGCCTGTATCGGGCGTATAGTTTGCGCCCGATACGATGATATTCGAGGGCTTTAGGTCGCGATGGATCACCGGCGCAGCCATCTCCCCCGCCGACGCAAAGCCGGCATGGAGCTCCGCAACTGCATCACAAAGGGCGCCAAACAGCTCACAGGCATAATCGGGCGTCGCACCCAAACGCCCCACCAGGGCCCCGAGCGTTTCGCCTTCGATGTATTCCATGACCACGCAAAGCTCGTCGCCCACGCGGCGGCAATCGACAATCCGAGGCAAGTGCTCGTAACGTCGCCCAGCATGCTGGGCCGCAAACAGGCGTTCATACGCCCCGCCAATCTGGGCCGACGCGTCGATGCGCTTGCGAACAAAGGGGCCAAGAGATCCTCCGCCGGAGCCCTCAAAGTACACGAGCTCGGTCGTCTCGACGTCGGAGTGCTTGAGCACACGGTCTACGCGATAGCTGTCATCACGCTCAAGTGACGCCAGGTGTCCGGCGAGCGCAGCGGTCAGCTCATCATCGGAATATGTTGGGCTCTGAGTATCCATAGCGTCCATAATAACGCAGGGCGCGGACGCCCCATGACGCCCGTGCCCTGCACGTTCTAAATATCGTGAACACCGCTTCCGCCGGCAGCCAACCGTTAGCTCACCGTCTCCTCACCAAAGCGATACAGCTCCTCGTTCACCTTTTGCAGGCTGCAGCCACGATCGATACAGAAAATGATGATGGCGTCACGGCGGTCCTTGCAGTTGAGGACATTGGCGCCCGCCGCCGACAAGGCGCGGTTGGTCTCCTTGAGCGTCAGCGCCATGGCAAAGGCAATCTGCAGCACCTTATTGCGGCTCGGATGCCGCGCACCGGTAAAGATCTGATAGCCAAACGTCTCGTTGAGGTCGGCCATACGCACCACGCGCGAGCGCTCCAGCCCCTTTTCTTCCAAAAGCTGTTTCAGATACTCCGAAAGCGACGGGGCGGTAAAGTCGTGCTCTTTGATATAGCCCTCGATACTCGGAGCATCGAGCAGCTCGTTGAGCAACTCTTCGGTTAGCTTCTTATCAGGCATATGGCCTCACCCCCCAGCTCGCATAGTAACCATGTTTTTAATTCTAGTTAAAAACCGCTCACGTCAGAACGTTCCCAGCTGGCAACCTGGTCGGGAGATACCGTGCTCATCGCTTCGAACTTCCAGGTGCCGCCCGCTTTGAGATGGTTGGTGTTCGCAAGAGCCGTTCCCACCTGATTGCCGTCTGCGTCATACAGAACATACTCAATCTGAATGTAGCTTTGCTCTTTATCCGTATTATTGGTCAACGTGCCAGTGATCTTATACGCGAACTGATTAGACGTATCCCCGGCCTCATCCGAAACCGTATAGGGTTCTTGTGCCTCTTTTTTCTCCTCGACTTGCTGGGTCTGTTCGGCAGGCTTTGCTGCATCACCCGTAGACGAATCAGACGAGTTACCGCCCATAGAACCCACGACGCCGGCAACAACGAGCACCACGATGACGCCCAAAACGATCTTGCCGATCGGCTTCTTTCCCTCTTTTGCCATTATGCATCCTTCCTACGATCCGGCTACCGTGCCGGCACACAGCACATCGTAGGAGGCAGCGAGCTCAAATTCATTAGCTGGGAGCTAATGTCGCAGCACAGCTTGCCACCTGGCACTCATTGAGTCTTTTTTCCTTCACCGAACTCACTCCATTGTTGTTGACTATTAAACATTTAGACGTAAACTGCTTTGTTACCTTGTCAACATCTGAAAGGAACCTCATTGGGAAAAGACGTACTGGTGCAGCAACTCGTCGACTCATTCGACAGCTGGCCCGCCAAAAATTCCGGTTGCGGATCGTCCCGCATGACACAAGAGCTCTATCCTTTTGACAAGCTCTTCTCTCCCATCAAAATTAACAAGCTCACCGTCAAAAACCGCATTGTCATGGCACCGATGGGCAATATCGACATGTGCGAGGAAACTGGCCGCCCCAGTGACATGATGCTGCAGTACTTTTTCGCCCGCGCCAAAGGCGGCTGCGGCCTCATCACAACAGGACTCGTACCGGTAAGCCACGGCATCGATACCACGGTCACCGAGCTGGACAAGCTCACCTATTTCCCGCGCATCGATCGAAGCCGAACCGTTATGGCAGGCTGGCGCGACCTTGCCCAAGGTGTCCATGCCTTCGGATCACGCATTTTTGTCCAGCTTACGGCCGGACTCGGCCGCGTGGGCAACCCGCAATGCCTCATCACGCAAAAGAAGTTTCCGGTCTCGGCGAGTTTCTTGCCTAACTACTACATCCCCGCCATTCCATGCATGCGCCTCTCGGACCAAAAGCTGCGCCGTATCGTAAACAATATCGGCCAAGCGGCGGCCGATGCTCATGCCATGGGCATCGATGGCGTCTATTTGCACGGGCACGAGGGTTATCTTATCGAGCAGCTCGGAAACCCCGCCTTTAACCATCGCAAGCTCGGACGTTATGCCGATTGGCGTCAGTTTGGCCTCGATATGATCAAAGAAATCCGTCGCCGCGTTGGGCCCGACTACCCCATCATGTACCGCATCGACCTTTCGCTTGCACTCGAGGAAACCTATGACGAGCAGGTCATGAATTCGACCTATCTGGGACGCATGCGCGGCGGCCGTACAGTCGAACAGACCCTGGGTTATATGGAAGAGCTCGTGGCGGCGGGAGTAGACATCTTTGACGTCGACCTTGGTTGCTATGACAACTGGTGGATGCCCCACCCGCCTGCGAGCATGCCCGCAGGCTGCTTCGTTCCCGTGGCGCGCGCCGTTCGAGAGCGCTTTGCCGCCGACAATATCCGCTCCAATGCCGGCCTTCCCGTACCCGTTGTCGCGGTGGGTAAGTTGGGCTACCCCGACATTGCCGAACGCGCCCTTCGCAATGGCGACGCCGATATGATCATGCTCGGACGCCCGCTGCTTGCGGATCCCGAGTGGCCCAACAAGGCGTACGCCGGTCGCGTGGCAGATATTCGCCCCTGCATCGGATGCCAGGAAGGATGCCTCAACGAGTTTGTCGAAGGGGGCCATCCGCAGTGTGCCGTCAATCCACGCTGCAGCTTTGAATACCTCATGCCCCAGACACCCGCTCCCGCCAAAGAACCCAAACGCATAGCGGTGATAGGAGCCGGACCCGCTGGGATGGTCTGTGCGCTAATCGCCGCGCGTCGTGGCCACGACGTAAAGCTCATCGATACCGAAGATGAACTTGGAGGAAAACTCCTCTCCGCCAGCGCCGCCCGGATCAAGTTCGACCTCGATAACTACCGATCATATCTTGTTCGACAGGTGCGCGAGCAGGCAGAAAAACCCAACGGGAACCTGACACTCGAACTTGGACGGGCAGCACGCGCCGAAGATCTTGCAAAAGCAGGCTTCGACGCAATCGTGTGCGCGACAGGCACTTCCAATGCAATACCGCCCATCCCCGGTCTTACGGAGCTTGCAGCATCGGGCCATGCCGTGCTGGCAACGCAGCTACTGCGCCAACCCGCGCTGCTTGGCAACGCCAAAACCGTCACCATCATTGGCGGAGGGGCCGTGGGCTGCGAGGTTGCCCAATGGCTCACCGTCGAACACGGCATACCACAGGTCAGCGTAATTGAAATGCTGCCTCACATGATGCAGGGCGCCTGCACGGCAAATCGCGGCCACCTACTCCATACGCTCAGGGGACGCAATGTGCGGCTCCTCAATATGACACGCGTCGAGCGCGCGGAAGTCGGCGGCAAACGCGAGTCTGGAGCCCCATCGAGGTGTGCGCGTCTCCACTTGAGTCGCAACTGCCACAAAAACGTTCCCGACCCCTACGTCTCGTGGTCACCGGTCTTGCCCGAGAACGTCGAAAACCCGCTTGCACCCAAAATCGGCAACGACTGGAAGTCACTCGAGCTAACCTGCGACTTGGTAATCATTGCCTGCGGCGGACACCCCGACGACGCGCTGTTCTACAAACTGCAGCAGACGCACGCCGCTGACGAGCTGCATAACATCGGCGATGGGTTTGCGCCCGGCCGTGTGCTCGAAGCGGTCCGTGCGGCATACCGACTCGGCACCAATATCTAACACGAAAGGATGGGCTCACAGATGAACCTGACCTCCCAACAACAAGCCCTGCTCGACGGCGCCAAGGGCCCCGCCATGGCCAAAGTGGTCAAGACCCTCGTTATGTACGGCGAATGCTTTGGCGCCGAGCGTATGGTTCCCGTGACCGGCGCAAACGGTCATCTTGTCACAAGTTTTGGCCTCTCCATGCTCGGTCCAGTCTATGACCTTATGGATGAGCTGCTGAAAGACGGCGCCCTGTCCGGTCAGTCATTCTCGGTCGACCCGAGGCCCCTCGACCCCGCCGTCCCGGCCAACCCGCTGCAAAAGCTGCTGTTCAAGATTATGTATTCCAAACAAGACGATTATGAGGCACAGCTGCGCAGCATGGGTCTATTGGACAACGATGCTTTCACCTGCACCTGTTACCAGCCCGAGGTTGGCAATCGACCTCGGCGTGGCGACATCCTAAGCTGGGCAGAAAGCAGCGCCGTGGTCTTTGCCAACTCCGTGCTGGGCGCTCGCTGCAATCGCAACTCCGGCATCATCGAGATGTTCGGCTCAATTGCCGGCTTTGTCCCGGAATTCGGCCTGCTCACCGATGAGGGCCGCAAGGCGACCTGGATCATCGAAGTCGACTGTAAGCGCAAGCCCGAAGCGCAAGTGCTTGGCAGCGCCATTGGCATGAAGGTGATGGAAGACGTCCCTTACATTAAAGGCCTCGACCGCTGGCTTGGCCGCGAACTCACACCCGGCACGCAGGACTACCTTAAGGACATGGGCGCCGCCAGCGCATCGAACGGCGCTGTCGGGCTCTACCACGTGGACGGCATCACGCCCGAGGCCGTCGAACAAGGCGAACACCTCATAGCACTAGACGCCCAAATCTATCGCATTGACGACGCCGAGCTGGAACGCATCCGCTCGAGCTACCCCGTTATGTGGAAGAACCCGGGCGCACGCCCCAAGCTTGCCTTCATCGGCTGCCCCCACCTCTCGTCTGCACAACTCGCCCATTGGGCAGACGCCATCTGCGATGGGCTGAGCGCCTCCGGCAAGTGCCGCGTGCAAGTACCCACCGTACTGACCGCCGCCCCATCCGTGGCAGACGCCTTCCGCAAGACTGCGGCATACAGACGCCTCTCGACTACCGGTGCCGTCGTCTCGAGCATCTGCCCGCTTATGTACACCAACAACCCGCTGTGCGGCAGCATGCCCATCATCACCAACTCCAACAAGTTGCGTACGTACTCGGCATCGCGCTACTACACCGACGACGAAGTGCTCGCCTACGTCACCACCGGAAAACCAATCAAATAGGAAGGCGACTCCTCATGGAAAAAATCTTTCACGGCCGCGTCGTTGTCCCCGGAACTGCCCACGCCAAGGCACTTGTCTCTCACGGAGGGCTCAACACGCTCGCATCGTTTCAGAAGGCACTGATGTTTGGCGACAAAAAGGCCACGTGTTCCGACCAAAACAATCCCGACTTGTACGGCAAACCTTTGGCGGGATGTGCCTTGTGTCTTCCGCAGACTATCGGCTCCACCACAGGCGGCATGGTGCTCTTCTGCGCCACCAAAATGGGGCGCCAACCCGCATGCCTGCTGTTTTCCAAACCCATTGACAGCCTTGCCGCCGCTGGCGCGATCCTCTCGGGTGTATGGACCGACACCCCCATGCCCACCATTGACAACCTGGGCGATGAGTTTCTCGATGCTGTGTCGACGGGAGACGCCATCACCGTGACCGAAGACGGCACGGTCATCGTCGGCTAAGGCTATCCGACCCGCCGCCCGCAGATGAGCAACGTGTTTCGCCATTTCCCACGCGCGGTGCGGGCGATAATCTTGACGTATTCGATATACAACACGAAAGGAGTCCCACCATGGGAGCATCGGTATCGGTCGCACAGGGCGCGCCTCTTGATGCAGGCACCTACAAGGCAGACGAGGCAGCCGTCGAGCGCTTTTGCGAATTGCTGCGCATCCCCACCGTTTCGCGTGAGAACATCGCCGAGCGCGACGATGAGCCCTTCAGCCAGTGGATTCCCACGCTTCAGCGACTTTATCCGCATTTCTTTAAAGTCGCCGAGCTCACACGCGTCGACGACTTTGGCATGCTCCTGCGTTGGCCTGGCGCCGATTCCGCCTTGGACCCCATCGTCATGATGGCGCATCAGGACGTCGTGCCCGTCGAGGGCCAAGACTGGAAGCACGATCCCTTTGGAGCCGAGATCTTCGACGGCGAGATCTGGGCCCGCGGATCACTCGACACCAAGTGCATCGTCTCGGCTTTCTTCGAGGCCGCCGAGCATTTGATTGCCCAGGGCTTCGTTCCCCCGCGCGATGTCTGGTTCTTCTCGAGCGATGGCGAGGAAATCGCCGCACCTACTGCAACCCATGCAGTGCAGTGGCTTCGCGAGCATAACATCCATCCCTACATGGTGCTCGATGAGGGTGGCGCCGTGGCAACCGACGCCCCGCTCGGCGTCACCGAACCCGTTGCCATGGTAGGCGTGTCCGAGAAGGGCCACGTCGACCTTACCGTCACGGCGCGCGCCGACGGCGGCCATGCCTCTACGCCTGCGGCAAACGATGCCTGCCGTCTTCTCTGCCGTGTATGCGAGACTATCTCGGCCAACCCCGGCAAGCCGCAGCTCACGCCCGCCGTCGAGGCCACACTGACCGAGTTGGGTGCCCGTAGCAGCGCGACGTATCAGGCAATCTTTGGCAACCTGTGGCTCACGCGCCCCGCGGTTACCAAGATCATGGCCGCCAGCCCCGAGACCTCGGCCATGCTGCGCACAACCTATGCGCTCACGCAGCTCGAAGGCTCCAATGCGCACAATGTGCTGCCACCAGTTGCTCGCGCCAACTTCAACGTGCGCATCGCTCCGTTCGAGACCATCGCCGATGCCGTTGAGCGCGCCCGCAAGCTCGCCGCCCAGCAGTGCCGCGCCTCGGGCGTAAGCCCCGACCATGTCACCGTCGAAATCAACGAGGCGATTCCCTACACCGAGCCCGCGCCCATCTCGCCTTACGAAGACGATGCCGCCTTCAACTACATCCATCGCTGCGTGTCGGGTGTCTATCCCGAGGCCGGCTTTGCTCCCTACGTGCAGAACTCCTGTACCGACTCGCGCGAGTTCAACGAGATCTGCGATCGCGTCTACCGCTTCTGCGGCTTTATCTACTCGGGCGAGGCGCGCAAGCTCATCCATGCCGCCAACGAACGCATCGGCGTCGACGTCTACAAGCGCGGCATCGAATTCTATGTGGCGTTTCTCGCCAACCTTGAACAACTGTAGAACGGGGGCCGATAGCACCCCTCCCCGCTTTTACCGACCAGGAGAACCAGCATGACCCAACCAAATCTTAAGCGGGCGGCCCGGCTCGACACCAAGGCCGTCGCCCTCGCCTCCCTACCCTTTATGGGCATGATCAGCTTTTGGCAGGTCTACGACGGCATCGTTCCCAAGATGCTCACAGGGACCTTTGGCCTATCCAACTCGCTCACCGGCGCGATCATGGCCATCGATAATGTCTTTGGCCTGTTCCTGCTTCCGCTCTTTGGCATCCTCTCGGACCGTTGCACAAGCAAACTCGGGCGCCGAACGCCCTTTATCTTGGGCGGCTCCGCGGTGGCAATACTCTCCGTCCCGCTCATCGCGTTCGCCAACAACATGGGCAGTCTACCTCTGCTCATTGGCGCGATTATCCTCACGCTTTTGGCAATATGCGCCTATCGCACCATGACGGTCGCCATCGTGGCCGATATTACGCCTCGCCCACTTCGAACCAAGGCAGACTCGATCGAAAAGATCGTCGGCTATGCGGGAACGGGTCTTATGCTCGTCGCCATCTCGGTCATGGTTCCCAAGGCCGACAAACCTGATTATCTTCCGCTCTTTATCTTGCAGGCCGCCTTTATCCTCGTGTCGGCCGTTGTCTACGGCATCTTTGTCCGTGAGCCCGCCCTCGTCGAAAAGATGCGCGAGAAATCGCTGTCAATGGGCATCGACGAGGATCAGATTGACAAAGACGACTCCCCCGAGGCCGGCGGTAAAAATCGCATTGCAGACGCCGGCGTACGCCGCTCCATCATCATGCTGCTCGCCGCAACGTTTTTCTACTACATGAGCTATAACGCCATGACCACCAATATCAGCCGTTATGCCGATTTGTTCTACGGCATGGAGGGCGGTTCCTATGCCATCATCAATATCGTGACGATTGCAGGCGCGCTGCTAAGCTACGTACCCCTGGCAAACCTTTCGCTCAAAATCGGCCGCAAAAAGGTCGCCCTGGGCACCGCCGTCATCATGGTTTTGTGCCCCGCGCTTCTTTGGCTGGCACCCGGCTTCTCGCCCGTGTTGTACGGCGTCTTTTTGTTGATGGGCGTCGCGCTGGGCGGCGTGGACCTGTGCGTGTACACGATGATTCTGGAGTGTTGCAGCTCCCAAAGCGTGGGCCGCTACTCCGGTTACTACTACACCGTGAGCATGGCGGCTCAGGTGGCGACGCCGATTCTCTCCGGCATCGTTATGGACGTGGCGCCGTCGATGCTCTTCGCCTACATCACGGCAATGGGCATGATTATGGCCGCGAGCATTGCCGCCGCCAAGCACGGCGATGCCATCTTGATCGACGAGGTCGCTCGCCGCGAGGCAGCCAAGTAGGAGACCGAATTAACTACCGTGCGAAAGGGGTCGGATGGGCAAAGCGCCCATCCGACCCCTTTTTCGTTTCATCCTCAAGAAGCTTGTCGAAGCCTACCCCACCGTGACGGATTCCCCAGTAAAGGTGCTGATGAGCAGCAGGATAAAGAACGCCAAGTAACTGATGCTCAGCGGGTACGCAATAATCAGGAAGACGACCCAGCCGACATTGGTCTTGCCGTCGGCACGGCGTTGCTCGCGAGAACGGCATAGCCAAATCGTCACGCCAATGGCCACAATCAACAGCGCAAGTGCCGCTGCTGCCAGTCCAGCAAGCGCAAACATCACGCCAATGCTCACAGCAATAACCGGGAGCAGCAGCAAGCCGCACCCGCACCCACCAGGACTATACACGGCAGACCATCGGCGTCGTTCCATCGTCACTCCAAGCCAAGCAATCGTTTGTAGACATCGAGTCCTTTGAGCAGGACTTCCTCGTCAAAGAGCACGGTATCGGTGTGAAGGGCACTCATCGCATAGGCTGGGCAGCCATCAGCGTCAATCGGGTTTTCTTGCCCCTCTGGCACACCCGTGCCCAGCAAGAAGAACACACCCGGCAGATGGCGCTGATAGAAAGCGAAGTCCTCGGCAATCAGCAAAGGCTCATCCACGAGCTGCAGCTCGGGCAAAGCAGGCGCGACATTGGCAAATAGCTCGGGGTCGTTGTCAACCGGCGGATAGCCCTCGGCAAAGTCGAGATCGTACGTGCAGCCCGTTGCAGCGCATGCCTCATCAAGCACGCGGTGCACGCCCTCGCGTGCACGGTCGAACATGTCGTCTGTAAACACACGCAGGCTGCCGGCCACATGGGCCTCCCCCGCCACCGCATTGCAAACGGTACCGGCCTGCAGCAGACCAAACTTGCCGATACAGGGCTCGTCGGTGCCCAGCTCGTCCATCAATTCGCGCTCGGCGACCAAGAACTTGGCAGCCGCCAGCGCCGCATCGTGTGATTCGTTTACGGGAACGCCGTAAGTCTTGGCGATATGGATACTTGTCCCGTGAATGCGTACGTGCGTCTCACTCGAGCGCGCCAGCAATGGACCGGAGCAGCTCGCCAACGTGTTTGCAGGCAGGTCGGGCCATACGTGGAACCCGAAGATGCGATCTGCCCCATAGCGCTCGAATACGCCGCTCTCACACACCGTCTTGGCGCCACCGGTCGTTTCCTCGGCCGGCTGAAACACAAAGAGCACGTTGCGCTTGATGGCACCCGGCTGCTCACGAACCGCTCGGTCGACAAAAGTCGCCGCCGCGAGCGCCATGGCCATGTGACCGTCGTGACCGCACGCATGCATCTTGCCGGGATGCGTCGAGGCAAAGGCCGCGCCCGTTGCCTCCGCGATGGGCAGGGCATCCATGTCGGCGCGAATCGCCGTAGCATGCGCGGCGTCCGTACCGGCATCGAAGAAAGCGCAGACACAGCTGGGACACGGATGGGTCACCTCGCAGGCGAGCGGCCTCAACACGCCCTCAATATAAGCGATAGTCTGTGGAAGATCGAAGTCGAGCTCCGGGATCCTGTGCAAGTCGCGCCGATAGCGACGGAGTTCTTGGAGCTCGGTCATAAAGGTTCCTTTCATAGGTGCGCGCCAGTTGCCATCTTATTGTGCCGCAAGATTGCCGCACCCTTATTTCCAGCATATCCCTGCATTTTTTAAACGTTATATACGAATACTCTTGTTTGGTAAAGTGCAACGTGGTAGGGTCGTTACCACTTGATAGAGGCGCGGGCACGAAGAACCGCGGGCGAGCCGGCAGGCTTTGACCCCGTGGGGAGGCGAAACCCGCCGAACTGGGCTTTTCGGGCACGAACAACCTGGTGGGCCTGCGGGAAACACCCGCAGGACTGTCTGCAGCAATGCAGGAGCGCTATCCGGACATTGGGTCCACGCTATGCGGATTCGATGCGCAGATGGCGCCGTCTGGATAGCGAGGTTTACGGGACATGGCATTGACTCCCAACGAGGCATATGCGGCCAAGCAGCCGTTTGTGGACAAGGAGACGCTCGAGCATATCGTCGAGCAGTTCCCCACGCCGTTTCATCTATATGACGAGGCGGGCATCCGCCGCAACATGCAAGAGGTGCGCGATGCCTTTGCATGGAACTCAGGCTTTAAGGAATACTTTGCCGTCAAGGCAAATCCCAACCCGGCGCTCATCTCCATTCTCAACGAATACGGTTGCGGCTGCGATTGCTCGAGCTATACCGAGCTCATGATCGCCCGCTCGCTGGGCATCACGGGACACGACATCATGTTCTCGTCCAACGACACGCCGGCAGCGGACTTTGAGCTCGCCGACAAATTGGGCGCCATCGTCAACTTTGACGACATCAGCCACATCGAGTTCTTTGAGCGCGTCGCGGGCCCCATCCCCAAGACGGTCAGCTGCCGCTTTAATCCGGGCGGCCTGTTCCAGCTCTCCAACGGCATCATGGATAACCCCGGCGACTCCAAATACGGCATGACCACCGAGCAGCTCTTCGAGGCCTTCCACATGCTCAAAGCCAAAGGCGCCGAGGACTTTGGCATCCACGCATTCCTTGCCAGCAACACCGTCACCAACGACTACTACCCCAAGCTCGCGCGCATCCTCTTTGAGCTTGCCGTGCGCCTGGAGCGCGAGACCGGTGCACATGTCGCCTTCATCAATCTGTCCGGCGGCGTCGGCATCCCCTATCTGCCCGAGCAGCAGGCCAACGACATTCACGCCATCGGCGAGGGGGTGCACGCGGCCTACGACGAAATCCTGGTTCCCGCCGGTATGGGCGATGTGGCCATCTGCACCGAGATGGGCCGCTTTATGATGGGGCCCTACGGCTGCCTGGTCACCAAGGCTATCCACGAAAAGCAGATCTACAAGGACTATATCGGTGTCGACGCAAGCGCCGTCGATCTGATCCGTCCTGCCATGTACGGCGCCTACCACCACATTACGGTAATGGGTCAGCCGGGTGGCGACGACAAGACCACAGCGCCCGTCACGGACACCTACGACATCACGGGCAACCTATGCGAGAACAACGACAAGTTCGCCATCGACCGCGAGCTACCGCAGATCGACATGGGCGATGTGCTCGTGATCCACGATACCGGCGCGCATGGCTACTCCATGGGCTACAACTACAACGGACGGCTGCGCTCCGCCGAGGTCCTGCTGCGTCCCGATGGCTCAGCCGACCTCATCCGCCGCGCCGAGCGCCCGGGCGATTATTTTGCCACGCTCGACGTGCTGCCGAGCGGCCGAGAGCTGCTGGCCAAGTCGCGCGCCGAAAGTGCCCGCCGTCGCGCCCAAGACGAGCGCCTGACAGTCGCCGCCCAATGGAACAAACGCATCCAGATCGCGGACGCGAAGGAGAAGAACATGGACATCCGCAATCTCGAGGGCTCAATCGTCGCCCTTGTTACGCCGTTTAAAAAGGACGGCAGCGTCGACTTTGACGCACTCGAGCGCCTTATCGATTTCCACCTGCAAAACGGCACCGACGCCATCCTCACCCTGGGCACCACCGGCGAGAGCGCCACGATGACCGATGACGAGGACAACTCCGTCGTCGCCGCCGTGGTCAAGCATGTTGCAGGACGCGTCCCTGTCATCGCCGGCTCGGGCTCCAACTCCACGCAGACGATGCTCACCAAGTCGCTCACCTACCAGGGCATGGGAGCCGACGGCCTGCTGCTCATCACCCCCTACTACAACAAGTCCAACGAAGAGGGCATCTACCAGCACTTTAAGACCGTCGCCGATGCCGTGGACATCCCCTGCATCCTGTACAACATCCCCGGCCGTTGCGGCTGCGGCATCAGCGAGCGCAACGTAGAGCGCCTGGCCGCACATCCCAACATCATGGGTATTAAGGAAGCCTCGGGCAACGTCGCCTACGCGGCCAAGATCGCCCACCTGCTGTCCGACGACTTCCGCATGTACTCGGGCGAGGACGCCCTCACCGTGCCGCTCATGAGCCTGGGCGCTTCGGGCACCATCAGCGTGTGGGCCGACGTTCAGCCGCAGCTCGTGCACGACATGTGCCGCGCCTATCTGGACGGCGACGTGGAGCGCGCCCGCGATATCCAGATTGCCGGCCAGCCGCTCATCAATGCCCTCTTTAGCGAGGTCAACCCCATCCCCGTCAAGGAAGCACTCGCCCAGATGGGTATGATCGAGGCAAACTACCGCATGCCGCTGTGCCCCATGGCAGACGACACGCGCTCCGCACTTACCGATGCTCTGAAAGGAGCTGGTCTGCTTGATTAAGACCGTCATTATGGGAACGGGCCGCATGGGCTCGCTCATCCGCACCACCGCCGAGGGCATTGTCAACACCGCTGGAGAGCCCGTTTTTGACATCGTCGCCCAGATCGGCTTCGACTTGTCCGAGCTCGAGAGCGCACCGGCCGCCGATGTAATCATCGACTTCTCGAACGTCGTGACCTTCGATGCCGTTGTCGCCTATGTCGAGCGCACGGGTGCCGCACTCGTTTCCGGCACCACGGGCTATACGCCCGAGCAGGTGGATCGCCTGCGCGAGCTGGGTCAGAACGCCCGTGTTATGCACTCGGGCAACTACTCTATCGGTATCGCCGCCCTGCGCCATCTGGTTGCCCAGGCCACGCGCGAGCTGCCCGGCTTTGACTGCGAAATCGTCGAGACGCACCATAATCAAAAGGTCGACGCCCCCAGCGGCACCGCCAAGTTGTTGCTCGACGCCGTCGTCGAAGCCGAGCCCGAGGCAGGCTACCACCCCGTCTATGGCCGCGAGGGCATGTGCGGCGCGCGCGACCCCAAGGAGATCGGCATGCACTCGCTGCGCGGCGGCACCGTCGCCGGCGTGCACGAGGTAAGCTTTTTCGGCCAGGACGAGGAGGTCACGCTCACGCACCGCGCCACGAGCCGTCAGATCTTCGTCAACGGCGCCCTGGCAGCCGCGCAGAAGCTCGTCACCCGCGAGCCTGGCTTCTATACGTTCGACCAGGTCATGTTTGCCTAACCAGGTATCAACCGGATCCACTCAAAGGAGAGACAGCAAATGAGTAATGCAGCCGAGATGAATGCACAGGAGATTATCAACTACATCGCAACCGCGCCCAAGAAAACGCCCGTCAAACTGTACGTGCGCGAAAAGCCGGGCATGAAGGTCCAGTGGGGCAATGCGCACGTCTACGGCGGTCGTCGTGGCAAGACCGTCTTTGGTGACTGGGATGAGCTCAAGGCAATCCTCGACGCCAACGCCGACTCCATCGACTACTACGACGTAGAGAACGACTGCCGCAACTCCGCCGTGCCCATGCTCGACCTCAAGGGTATCAACGCCCGCATCGAGCCGGGCGCGATCATCCGCGACCGTGTCGAGATTGGCGATCGCGCCGTCATCATGATGGGCGCCATCATCAACATCGGCTCCGTCATTGGCGAAGGCTCCATGATCGACATGGGCGCTGTGCTGGGCGGCCGCGCCACCGTGGGCAAGAACTGCCACATCGGCGCCGGCACCGTGCTGGCAGGCGTCGTGGAGCCCGCCAGTGCCACGCCCGTCATCATCGAGGACGACGTTATGATCGGCGCCAATGCCGTGGTCCTGGAGGGCGTGCACGTAGGCAAGGGCGCTGTCGTTGCCGCCGGCGCCGTGTGCGTCGAGGACGTCCCCGCCGGTGCCGTCGTGGCCGGTGTCCCCGCCCGCGTCATCAAGATGCGCGACGAGAAGACCGACAGCAAGACCGGCCTGGAAGAGGGCCTGCGCCAGCTCTAGGGTTACGCGGTTTTACCAAACCGCGCAACTAGTCGACGCTGCACCTTTGGTTCCGTCGTTCTAACGAACGACGGATCTCTCGACGCTGCAAACGCCCCTAAGCGGCAATCTGACGTTCAATCGTCGGTCGCGTACCGAAGTACGCTTCCCTCCTCTTTCACGTCACCTTGCTCGCCTAGGGGCGTTTTCGCTGACATATGCTCAGTCTGCAACTCAATTCAGCTCCAAGCAAAAAGGCCGAAGTCCCGAAGGGTTTCGGCCTTTGCTTTGTCTGAAGTTCAAGCGCAGTTTATCGATTCTCAATTGACCCGATGTTTTTGAGCTCGATGGAGATGAGGCCGTTGGGCTCGTTGACGAACTCGATATACTCGGAGTTCGAACCCATCTCGGCCGGGAAGCTGATCTCGATGCCCGTGTCGGTACGAATCTTGTGATTGCGCACGGCCGCGCGTTCGACCTGCTTGCGCTCCACGGGCACGCGCTCGGGCACCTTCTCCTCGGTCAGCGCCGCACGCACGCTCTCCTTGATAACCGGCTCGTCCTCAAAGACCTCATCGACGATATCCCAAGGCGGCAGCTCCTCGTCGTCTTCAACCTTCTCGGCAACGGCGGCTTTGACCTTGGCGAGCGCTACGGCCGTGTTGGCGCCGTGCTCTTCAGCGACCTCCTCGACCACGCGCGTCACCGTGTCGATGACCTCCTTACCCGAAACGCCCGTGTCGCATTGCAGCAGGCCGTCGGGAATGAGCATGCGATCCTCGCCGGCAATCTTGCGCTTCTTGTCCACGTAGCCGATCTCCATGGTGTTTGCGCGCACGATGGCATAGCTCGGCACCTTTTGCGAGGGGTTCGGCAGAATGGCGTAGTGGCGCGCGATGTCGTTGCGCACCTCCCCCTCCTCGCGGCCCACTTCGTGCATAAAAGCCTGCTTGGAGCCCAGCAGCATCACGGCAAACCAGCGGGCATCCTCATCGTCGTCAAAATCGGCCACGAGCACGTCGGTGGACTCGGCTTTCTCGGCTTTGGTGAGCTCGGAAGAGATAAACTCCGCAATCTGCTGCGACAGGTCCACGAACTCGCGCTCGCCAAAGAAATAGCCCTTGAGCTCGCCGCCAAACGCAGAGTTCTCGGCAAACGTGGCGCGTTTATTGTCGGCCGAGGTGCGTGCACGGCGCAGATGCGTGGTTACGAAATTGCGCACGGCACGGCTTTCGGTATCGAGCTCGCGCTGGCTCATAACGTTGACGGCAGAGTCAAAGTCCAGGATATGCAGAATCGCGTGATTGATTTTCATATACGGCATTCCGTTCTAGATCGATTTCGGCACGAACCAGTATAGCGGTCGAGCCCGCCCCAGGCGCATCGAAGATTGGTGCATCGGGGACAGGCTGCTTTGCACCAATGGCTAGCGCAGGAGCTCGGACTGCCAAGCCTCGAGCTGTTCTGCCAAACTCTTGCCGGCGGCGGGCATGTCGATCTGGGGTCGTTTGGGCAGCAGCGCACACTTAAGAATTGCCACGATGGTCTGCGAGACAAAGCGTCGCGTATCCTTGTCAAACCCTTGCGCAGCCTGGAGCATCACGGGCAGGCTCTCGCGCAGATTCCCAGCGATATCCGCAAACCGCTCAGCACCCGTAGCCTCAAACACGGAGAACAACGCATCTACAAAACGCTCGCGCTCGCTAGGCGAAACTGCAAGCAGCATCTCGCGAATGGAGCCATCAACGTATCGAGCACCGGCGGACAGGCGCTCACAGTACACGAAGTCGCGACCATCAACCACCCAGCTAAAGGGATTGTGCTGCAGCAGACTGAACTCGGTGCTCTCAACGATGGCATAGTCCTCCTGCGTCTCGAACATCATGCCAAAGATCGACGACCGAGGTAGCGTCTTGTCGATTCGACCGGAAAGATCGGCAAAGGCGTTGCCGTTCAGAAACTCCTCGACGAAACCCGGACCATCATGGGAATACGCCCGTTCGATTCGCGCACGGGCGACATCGGAGCACATCGCCGCACCGTACACCGCAAGGTTTCCACCCTTGGAATGACCTCCGCACAAAAGCGGCCCGTCAATCGCATCCGCCGCCTCGTCCACATAACGCGCCGCGGATTCCTGGGCCGGCACAGGATACCGGAACGCCATGTTAAAGTCCTCTTTCCAGCCCACAATCGTGCTGTCGGTCCCCCGGAAGGAAAGATAGCTAAACCCCGCCGGAAACCGGAACGCCATGGCTGCAAACTGCTCTGTCGCCACCACATCGCTCACGGCACGATAGCCGCAAACGTGCACGCCACGGTAGCGAGGGCTTGCTGCCACGGCCTCCAACAAGGCCCTGCTCCCCTCTGGATCCCACAAGTCGTCAATCATGTCCCGGTAGCACTCGGCACGCAGCAGCTCGCGTACGTCTAGGCCCTGCCAGTTCGTCAGCTCCGCCATATCACCCGGCAAACGCAAATAGGACAACCACGCAAAGACGAGGCTATCCACCGCGCAGAACGGCCTCTCCTCAAACGGATCAAACGCCGTCTGGGCATAGGTCAAAAAATTAGGCGAATCCGACATGGCCCTCCCATCAACTATGGTGCATTGGGGTCAGGTTACCTTGCACCAAAAAGGCGCCCGGGCCGTGTGGACCCGGACGCCTTCATTGTAACTTTTTGCTCTAGCAAGCTTGATTTAGCAGGAGAAGTCGACGCTGTCGATGATGTCCTTGAGGGCCTTTGCAGAGGCGGTGAGCTCATGCTGCTCGCCATCGTTCAGCGGCACGGGGACGCGGCAGACAACGCCGTCGCGGCCAACGACCGTCGGCATGGAGATGGCAAGATCGGACAGGCCATACTCGCCCACCATGAGCGAGGAAACGGGCAGAACGGTCTGCTCATCGCGCATGACGGCAGTGCAGATGCGCTTAACGGCCATGGCGACGCCGTAGTAGGTGGCGTGCTTCTTCTCGATGATGGTGTAGGCGGAGTTCTTGACGTCCTCGGCGATGCGCTTCTCGGCAGCCTCATGCTCCAGATGACCGTGAAGCTCGCAGAAGGTGTTCAGCGGCACGCCGGCAACCTGGGCGCTGGACCAAGCGACAAACTCGGAGTCGCCGTGCTCACCCATGACATAAGCCTGAACGTCGCGCGGGTCAACCTCGACGTGAGCGCCGAGCATCTGCTGCAGACGGCCGGTGTCGAGCACGGTACCGGAGCCGATGACATGGCCCTCGGGCAGGCCGGACATCTTGATGGCGGCGTAGGTCAGAACGTCGACCGGGTTGGAGACGATGAGCAGAATGCCGTCGAAGCCGGACTTCTTAATCTCGGGGATAATGGACTTAAAGATGTTAACGTTCTTGTTGACCAGGTCCAGGCGGGTCTCGCCGGGCTTCTGGGCAGCGCCAGCGGTGACGACGATCATGGCGGCGTCGGCGACATCGGAATAATCGCCAGCGTAGATCTTCATCGGCTCGGCAAACGTCATGCCGTGCGCAATATCCAGAGCCTCACCCTCAGCGCGGTTCTTGTCCACGTCGATGAGAACCATCTCGGAGAACAGACCACTCTGCATCAGCGCGAACGCCGAAGACGAACCGACGAAACCGCAGCCGACAATAGCGACCTTCTTCTCGTTAACCATTAGAAACTCCCATCTCTCTCCACAAACAAGCCGCCCGGGAACGACCCGAGCGGCTTGCCGTAATCCCAATACATCCAATCGGGACTTTGATTATGCTCCTATTCGCAGCCAAATATCGACCGTTTGCCGAAATTATTTGCAGAATTCGTAAAATAACTGCACGAAATCGGTTTCGAGCTATTGACGAGCCGAAATAGCTTTCTAATACAGGCCCGCTTCGCGGATGGCCTCGACAGCCAAAGCGATCTGGTCGGGCGGCAAAACCAGCGCCATACGCACGTGTCCCTCGCCCGAAGGACCAAAGCTCGCGCCCGGCGTCACCACAACACCGGCCTTCTCCATGAGCTCCTCGCAAAACGTCATGGAATCGGTGCGACCACCGGGAAGCTTGGCCCACACAAACATGGAGCCATGCGCGTTGGGACGCTCCCAGCCCAGGCCCTCAAGACCGTCGCACAGGGCATCGCGACGCTCCTGGTACTTCAAACGCTGCGCCTCGACCTCATCACGCGGACCGTTCAGGCAGGCGATAGCAGCCTTCTGGATCGGGAAGAACATACCGAAGTCGATCTGGCTGCGTAGCTTGGCAAAGGCAGAGACCACGTCCTCGCGGCCGACCAAAAAGCCGATGCGAGCACCGGTGACGTTAAACGACTTGGAGAGCGAGAAGAACTCAACGCCCACCTCGAGCGCACCGGGATACTGCAAGAAGCTGCCGCCCGGCTCGCCGTCGAACACGATGTCGGAGTACGCGTTGTCATGGACGATGAGCAGGTCGTGCTCGCGGGCAAAAGCGATGATCTCCTCGTAGATCTCGGGCGTGCCCACCGAGCCCACCGGGTTGGCGGGCAGCGACACGATCATATACTTGGCGCGGTCGGCCACTTCGGGATCGATGCCCGCCACATAGGGCAGGTAATTGTGCTCGGCAACCAGCGGATAGTACTCGAGCTTGGCATCGGCGATCTTGGCACCCGCCTCAAAGACCGGGTAGCACGGATCGGGAACCAAAATAGTGTCGCCCGGATCGAGCAGGGCCAGGCCCAAATGGCCCACGCCCTCCTGCGTGCCGTTGCACGACTGCACCATGGACGGCGTAATGCCGGAGACACCAAAGCGACGCTCATAGTAATCGCACACGGCCTGCTTGAGTTCGGGCAGGTCACGCAGGGCATACTTCCACATCTCGGGATCTTTGGCTGCTTGCGTGAGCGCCTCGACCACGTGGTCGTACGGCTTAAAGTCGGGCGTGCCCACGCTCATGTTGTAAATGGTCTTGCCCTGAGCCTTCAGCGCGAGCAGTTTGTTGTTGAGCGAGGCGAAGACCTCCGCGCCAAAGCGGTCGAGACGCTGCGATGCCTGCATGGTGCCACCTTTCGATATGAAAAACGCGGCGCTCCGACAAGAGCGCCGCGCGATACGGGCCATCAGATTGCAAAAGTGTAACGCTTGCAACCCTCGTATTGGTTCAATTTAGCCAACCTTAGTCAATTGCATTGAGCGCATCGATCTGCGCAAGCCACAGACGCGAGCTGGCGTCACTCGGCATACGCCAATCGCCGCGCGGGCTGAGCGTCACCGAGCCCACCTTGGGACCATCGGGCAGGCAGCTGCGCTTAAACTGCTGAGCAAAGAAGCGACGGTAGAACGTACGCAACCACGTGTGGACGGTCTTGGCGTCGTAGACGCCCTCGAAGCTCTTGAGCGCCATGCGGTAGATCTTGCCCGGCTCAAAGCCAAAACGCAGCAGGTAGTAGAGGAAGTAGTCGTGCAGCTCGTACGGGCCCACCAAATCCTCAGTCTTCTGCGCAATCTCGCCGTCGCCCGTGGGCGGCAGAAGCTCGGGAGATACCGGCGTATCGAGGATGTCGAGCAGCGTCTCGGCAATACGCCCGCCAAAGACATCGGCAGCATAACGCACCAGATGGCGCACAAGCGTCTTGGGCACGCTCGCGTTGACGGCATACATGCTCATGTGGTCGCCGTTATAGGTAGCCCAGCCGAGCGCCAGCTCCGACAGGTCGCCCGTGCCGATGACAAAGCCGCCAGCCTGGTTGGCCAAATCCATCAGAATCTGCGTACGCTCGCGGGCCTGGCTGTTCTCGTAGGTCACGTCCTGCACGGTCTGATTGTGCTCAATGTCCTTAAAGTGCTGCTCCACGGCCGCGTGGATCGAAACCTCGCGGAAGCTCACACCCAGGTCGCGAGCAAGCGACTCGGCGTTGGACTTAGTGCGATGCGTCGTGCCAAAGCCAGGCATGGACACGGCCGTGATACCGGTGCGCGGCAGCCGCAATGCATCGAAGGCACGCACGGTCACAAGCAGTGCCAGCGTGGAGTCCAGGCCGCCCGAAAGACCGATGACTGCAGCCTTGGTACCCGTATGGGCAAGGCGGGTCTTGAGGCCGGCGGTCTGCAGGTCGAGGATGGTCTCGCAACGCTCGGCCAGGTCACCATGATCGGCCGGCACAAAGGGCGCGCGGGGGAAGACACGGTCGATATCGCAGGCATCGCGCAGGACAGGTTCGTCTGCCAGCACGCCCTCAAACGAAAATACAACGGTCGTGGCCTCCGGCGCATCGTCCGCGCGCGTCCACGTCGTCGAGCGACGGCGCTCGGCAACCAGACGGTCAAGATCGACATCGGCGACGGCCATATCGCAGGTAAGCAGTTTGGTGGCGGCGAGCTTGGAGCCGTTTTCGTAGATAAGGTTCTCGCCTGCAAAGACCATATCGGTCGTGGACTCGCCCTCGCTCGCATCCGCATAGGCATAGGCGCAGTACAGGCGCGCACTCTGATTGGAGATGAGACTGCGGCGATAGTCTGCCTTACCGATAATCTCATCCGAGGCCGACGGGTTGAGAATCACCGTCGCACCGGCAAGCGCCATCTCGGTCGAAGGCGGCGCCGGCACCCACAGGTCCTCACAGGCCTCAACGCCCAGCACCAGGTCCTCGGCGCCCTCATCACAGCAGCGGTAGACAAGCCCCGAACCCAGCGGAACCGGACCCTGACCGGCAAATTCAACCCACACGGGATCCGCAGGCGCCGGAGCAAACCAGCGGCGCTCGTAGAACTCGCCATAGTTGGGCAGATACTTTTTGGCCGTAAGACCCAAAAGCTCGCCCGCGCAGCACACGGCGGCGCAGTTGTAGATATTCTCGGCAACTGCAACGGGAAGACCGATGGTAAAGACAATCGGCAGCTCACGAGTCTCGTCGAGGATATGTACCAGAGCGGCCTCACAGGCATGCAGCAGCGTGCGGTTATGGAACAGGTCGGCCGCGGTATAGCCGCACAAGTTAAGCTCGGGCAGCACCAGCGCGCGAACGCCGCACTCGGCAGCCTCGCGAACAGCCGCCAGCGCAACCTCGGCATTGCCCTCGACGTCGGCCACGCGAATCCGCGGCGACGCCGCCGCCACACGCAAAAAGCCATCAGACTGAGAAAGGTGAAGATTCATAAGAATGCTCCCGTGCGTAGACGCCATTCACAACAATTAGCAAGCCCTATTGTAGTTCAACCGCCGGGTGTAACCGCATCCCACCAACTTGGTGAGCTATTGATGAGTTGATGGTATCTGTTAAATGTCACGTACGATTCACATCTGGTGGGTACCCTGATGGCTACATGAAACGAAGCAGATTTACACCGGGAGGGCCCCGTATGACAACCAAGTACACCGACGCGCCGCGCACGCGCGTCATGACACCAGCCGCGCTCAACAACGGCGTTCACGAAAACCATTCCATCGGACAGACCATGGCCATCGCGCCCAAAAAGGGCCTGTTCGATGACATTTCCATTCCCCAGATCATCGCCGGCGCCGCAGCCGCCGCCACGAGCGTCGCGCTTGCTTCCAAGATTGGTATTGCCGGTTCAGTAATTGGCGCCGCCGTGAGCTCGGTCATCACCGTTGTGTCCTCGCAGGTCTACCGCCACTTTATCTCTGCCAGCGCCAAAGCCCTCAAAGGTACGCACGCCGACGTCGACTACCCCGCCGGCGCCTATGAGCCCGTTGAGTTTAATGCCGAGGAGCACTTAGGCGGCGCCGCGACTACCCAGGAGATGCGCCAGATTGCAGGGCGCGCGACCACGGCACGCGTCGCTCCCAACAGCCTGCGCGCCAAGGCGGCGGCAGAGCGCAGCCAGACGCAAAAGAAGGTCATCATCTTCTCGATCGCCATCGCCATCGTCGCGGTCATCACCTGCACCGGTGCCATCCTTATCACCACCGCCGGCGAGGGCCTGGGCGAGCGCCCCGAGCCGATCCTTTCGTCGCATACGACCGAGCACGACGCGGATAGCACTGGTCCATCGCAAAGCCAGCAGGACGACTCGCAGGGCACCTCCGCATCCACCGACTCGTCCTCGAACACCCCTGATCAGTCGCAGAGCGCTGATTCCTCTGCGAACAGCGGCGGCACGCAATCCGGCACGACCGACTCAAGCCAAACGACTGACGGCTCTCAGCCGAGCACGGATGACCAGACGAGCGGCAATACATCGGGCACGAGTTCCACCGACAATAACAACACCGACAGCTCGAGCGGAACCGCGTCCGGCACGGCATCTGACAGCTCGAGCCAAGGCACGGCATCGGGCAACTAAGCACGTTTGCCCCTCATAGATAACCGACCTGCATAACGGGCGCGAACCGGCAACGGTCGCGCCCGTTTGCCTTGGGCGACGAGATGGCAAGCCCCGCGCGATGGTAAGATGCTTTGGTGTGTAAAGAGGAGATTTGCCATGAGCAAGACAATAGTTAAGCCCACGCTATCGCTGGGCAACCACATCTATCTGTATCGCCTGCTGCGCGACGCGATTGGGTGCGGCAAGCAAACGTTTATGACGCAGGTCGAGGAGGCACTCGCCGCTGGTGACATGGTCGCTTATGACCTGGGCTTTGAGTCCACGCGCGAGCTGCTCGAGGAGCTCGACGACTGCATTAAGCTGACTGTCTTTAAGGGCGGTCGCCTGTATGCCACCGTCATCGCCAACGAGGCTTGGGATGCCGCCCTTGCCAAAGGCGAGGACAAGCCCAAAGCTGCCAAGGGCGCCAAGCAGTCCTACAAAAAGAAAAAGCGCGGCGAGAAGGACCTCAAGGCCGTGCGCCCCAAGCACGTTAAGCGTCCCGAGCCCGAAGCCATGGTTGAAGTCGTGCCGGAACCCGAGCCCGAGACAGAGATCGAAGTCGCTATTGAGGTAACGGCAGAAGCCGAAACCGAAATCGCTGCCACGACCGATCCCGTAGTCATATCCGAGCAGGAAGCCACTGCTGAGCTCAACGAGGCTCCCAAGTCGACAGCCGAAGAAGCCGCTAACCTATCCGAAACGCCTGCGTTCCAAAACAGCGATGTCTTTGGCAACGAGGCCGAGGACGATCAGTCCGACGAGCCCACAGAACAGGACGCTGCCGAAGCGGCATCGGAGCCCGAGGTACCGCAGCCTGCCATCTCGCTCACGGTCGTCTATGACCCCGAGAACGCAAACGCCGGCATCACTACCATGGCATCCACGCCCATCGAGGCAAAGCCGAGCGTCGAGAACGAGAACGCGACGCAGGTTGAGGTTGAAACTGCAGCTGCAGACGCGCCCGTCACCGTGGAGCCCGCAGATTCCACGATCAAACCGGACTCGACGCCAGAGCCCGCACCCGTCATCAAGTCCGTGCCCACCTCTGCTTGCGACCAAATTCCCGCACCGGCACCGGCTCCGGCACCCGCAGCAGCCCCAACCCCCGCACCTGCAGCGCCCGCCATCCCCAAGGACTTCCCCGTCGATTTCACAACCGAGATCTTCTGCCCCGGCCCGCTTCTGCACCAGCTGTCAACCTATCTCCCCTACGGCGCCGACACCCTCGGCATCGTCGGCGAGTACTACTGGATCGCCCGCGAGCGCGGTACCATCGAGGTCGCGCGAAACCGCGCAAGCTTCCCCCTGCGTTACACGCAGGCCGGCGAGCGCCGCGAAGTCACCGTGCGCATCCGCCGCAACACCACCGGCGGTCTCGGAGCCGCCTGGACCATCGATAAAGTCGAGCCTTCTACCAAGTAACAAAAAGGGACGATAACCCTCAAGGTTATCGTCCCATTCTCGTTAGGCCACCTGAGCTCGACTAGTCGCGCGTGAGCTTGCGGTGAATACGATGCGGCTGGGCTGCGTCCTCGCCCAGGCGCTCGATGCGGTTGGCCTGATAGGCCTCGAAGTTGCCCTCGAACCAATACCAGTTGCCCGGATTTTCGTCGGTGCCCTCCCACGCCAGAATGTGCGTGGCGACGCGGTCCAGGAACATACGGTCGTGGCTAATGACCACCGAGCAGCCCGGGAACTCGAGCAGCGCCGCCTCGAGCGAGGACAGCGTCTCGACGTCGAGGTCGTTCGTGGGCTCGTCGAGGAGCAACAGGTTGCCGCCCTGCTTGAGCGTGAGCGCCAGGTTCAGACGGTTGCGCTCGCCGCCGGAGAGCACGCCAGCGCGCTTCTGCTGGTCCTGGCCCTTAAAGCCAAAGCTCGCCACATAAGCGCGGCTCGGAACCTCGGTCTCGCCGACCATCATGTGGTCCAGGCCGTCCGAGACGACCTCCCATAGGTTCTTGTCGGGGTCGATGCCGGAACGGTTCTGGTCGACGTAAGAGATCTTGACGGTCTCGCCCACCTCGAGCTCGCCCGAAGTCAGCGGCTCCAGACCCACAATCGCCTTGAACAGCGTGGTCTTGCCCACACCGTTGGGGCCGATGACGCCCACGATGCCGTTGCGCGGCAGGGTGAACGAAAGGTCATCGATGAGCACGCGGCCATCGAACTCTTTGTGCAGATGATGGGCCTCGAGCACCTTGTTGCCCAGACGCGGGCCCACAGGGATGCGAATGTCGGTCCAGTCGAGCTTCTGGCTTGCGCGGGCCTCGGCCTCCATCTCCTCGTAGCGAGCCAGACGGGCCTTGTTCTTGGCCTGGCGGGCCTTGGGCGAGCTGCGCACCCACTCGAGCTCGGCCTCCATGCGCTTGGCGAGTTTGGCGTCGCGGTTGCCCTGCGCCTCGATACGCGCGGCCTTGGTCTCCAGATACGTGGAGTAATTGCCCTTGTAGGGATAAAGGTGACCACGGTCGACCTCGCAGATCCACTCGGCAACGTTATCCAGGAAGTAGCGATCGTGCGTGACGGCAAGCACCGCGCCCTGGTAGTTATGCAGGAAGTGCTCGAGCCACAGGATCGACTCAGCGTCTAGGTGGTTCGTGGGCTCGTCGAGCAGCAGCAGGTCGGGAGCCTCGAGCAGCAGCTTGCACAGGGCCACGCGACGGCGCTCGCCGCCGGAAAGTACGTTGACCGGCATGTCGGAATCGGGCAGCTGCAGGGCGTCCATGGCCTGGCCGAGCTTGGAATCGATATCCCAGCCGTCGGCGGCATCAATCTCGTCCTGGAGCTTTCCCATCTCGGCCATGAGGGCGTCCATGTCGCAATCCGGGTCGCACATCTCCTCGCCGATCTTGTTGAAGCGATCGACCTTGGCGATCATATCGCCAAATGCCATGCGCACGTTCTCGATGACGGTCTTGTCATCGTCGAGCGGCGGCTCCTGGTGCAGGATGCCCACGGTGTAGCCGGGGGTGAGCCTGGCATCGCCGTTGGAGACCTCCTCGATGCCGGCCATGATCTTGAGCAGGGTCGACTTGCCCATACCATTGGGGCCCACGACGCCGATCTTGGCACCGGGGTAGAAGCTCAGGGTCACGTCGTCAAGGATTACCTTGTCGCCATGGGCCTTACGAGCCTGATACATCTGGTAGATAAACTCCGCCATTTGCCTGTTTTATCCTTTCTACCTGCTGTTTCTCTATTCTTGTTTCGCCTAAGTGGAAACGAAATGGAAAAACCAGCTCTGAAACGTAACGAAAAAGGGGCATGGTTGCCCATACCCCCTAATACTACCTGGGAAAAGTTCCCCCGGAACATACTATGAACTACGTACGCTAGTTTTCCGCAACCTTAGCGAGCGGCTCGCTGCGATTTGCGCCACAGCAGATACGAGTAGACGTAGACGGCTCCAACCGAACCAAACGCCAGAACCGCAATCACCGCGGCGACGACTTCACTCGAAAGCACGCTGCCTGCCACGCCCATCGCAATCAGGCCAACACCCAGCACCATAAAGCAGGCACCGCCAAAGCGCTGCGTACGGCGCCAGTTCTCGGGATTGGCAAGCGCCCAAGGCGTCTTGATACCGAGCGTATAGTTCTGCTTCACACGCGGCAAGTAGTTGCCTACGCCGATGAACAGCAAACCGACAACACCGGAAATCAGCACGTTGACCGAACCGACCGCCGGCACCACGCCCCAGACCGTAAGCTCTCCCAGCCAGCTTATGGCGCACATGAACAAGGTGAAGGCGATTACGAAGCCCTGATAGAACTTGCCCGAGGTTCGATATGCCTCACCTTTGGGATCGATGCGCGGCACCACGCAGAACATTGCGAGAAGCACCAGAGGCAGCACGCCGAGCGCGGAGGCCATCCAGCTGGGACCCCAACCGTCGACGGCGCCGTTCGCGCCCCAGTGCGTGGGAATCTGCCCAGGCAAGCTCGGCATCACCATGAGATGCGCTACGACATTGGCGACGCACAGAGCGACCAGCGCAATCCACACGCGCGACGATACCCCCGTGGGGTGAATGCCCTTGTTTTCGTTATTCATCCTTATCACCTTCCGTGTTTGTAAAGCCCATAAACCAACCGATCAAGTCCTGCATGACGGTAGTGTTTAAGCTATATATGATGTTTTGACCATGACGTTCGTCGGTTACCAACCCGGCGTTTTTGAGCGTCGCCAAGTGATGGCTCAGCGACGGCTTACTGATATCGAAATGCTCGGCAAGCTCCCCCGCCGTGCAATTGCCCTCGCGCAGCAACTCCAAAATGCGCCGTCGCGTTGGATCGGCAAGCGCCTTAAAACCCTCTCCCGGCATAAGACCCCCTTTCATCATCTCTCATGACGCGCACACTATACTCGATATTTAGATGTTTGTCTAACTATCTAATACAGGAACATCTATAGAACATTCGTTCGTATTTAGCTACAATGGAAGTTGAAGCAGATGGGCCAGCTCCCTCTACCCGAGAAGGAGATGGACTATGAGTATTGACGATGTCCTGACGTTGTTATTGCTTGTAATCGCGGCTGTGGAGCTCGGCATCCACATTGGAGGTCGAATGAAATAGCCGCCCCCGCGTAATGCGAAGACGGCCACTTCTCACGCTACAAACGTGTTTGGGAGTTGGCCAACCCGCGGCAACGGGTGCCATCTGCTTCATCTTATGCGAATCACTGCCTCATTTCAACAAGCCCCTAGGGCTCAAATGGAATCGCGATAATACCTATAATGACGATAGCTAAAACACGATTCGCTTCCCCATCGGAGGATGTCTATGACCGAAACCACAGCCGCAACTCCCAACGAGACACGCGACACCAAGCTCGAGATCATCATGGGCCGCGAGGCACTCGATAAGCTCGCTGATGCTACGGTGCTGGTGCTCGGCTGCGGAGGCGTGGGCTCCAACTGCTGCGAGGCACTCGCCCGTGGCGGCATCGGTCATTTTGTAATTCTGGACAAGGACATCATCGCGCCCAGCAATATCAATCGCCAGGCTATCGCCTTTCACAGCACCATCGGCAAGCGCAAGGTCGATGTTATGGAAGCCATGATTCGCGATATCAATCCCGCCGCCACCGTTATCAAGCGCACCGAATACCTGTTGAGCAATAACATCGACGAGTTCTTCGCGAGCGTTTTGGAGCAGACGGGTGGCAAGCTCGACTACGTCGTCGACGCCATCGACACCATCTCGGCCAAGCTCACCATTGCCAAATATGCTCAGGACCACGACATTCGTTTGGTTAGCTCTATGGGCGGGGCCAACAAGCTCCATCCCGAGTGCCTCCGCTTTGCCGACATTTTTGACACCGTGCGCGACCCTATGAGCCGCATCATGCGCAAAGAGTGCAAAAAGCGTGGCATCAAGAGCCTTCACGTTCTGTTTAGCTGCGAGGAATCGGTTAAGACACAGCCCCGCGACCCTTCCAACATCCACGAGCGCACCGAGCTGGGAACCGCCAGCTTTATGCCGCCCATCATGGGCCAGATGATCGCCGGCGAGGTTATCCGCCAGATCAGTGGCCGCGGCATCGAGCGCGTGCGCGCCGATGGCCAGCGCCTAGACTAGCGGAGCGCACCGAGATGGAGCCCCGGTTATTTGATGCACACTGCCATCTTGATTTAATGGCCCACCCGGACGCCGTTGCCGATGAGGCAACGGCGCTGGGCTTGGGTCTATTTGATTGCGGCGTCGATCCACGCGACTTTTCGGCCGCAAACGAGCGCGCTCGTCGCCACCCGGGCATCATCGCCGGCGTTGGGCTTCACCCCTGGTGGCTCGCCGATGGCCACTGCGGTTTTGCCGAAGTCAATCTGCTTTGCGAAGTTGCTGCCCAAGAACGCTACATCGGCGAAGTCGGACTCGACTTTTCCGCGCGCTTTGCTGGAAGTGAGCCGCTACAAATACAGGCACTTAACCGGCTCTGCGATGCGCTCGTGCAGCATCCTCTTACCGGGCGCGTGATATCAATTCACGCCGTTCGTTCGGCAGGAGCCGTACTGGACGTCCTCGAATCGCATGGACTACTCATCCCAAACCCCGACTCCCCCGCTATCATCTTCCACTGGTTTAGCGGCACTTCGGGCGAACTCACCCGCGCGCGTAATGCGGGCTGCTATTTTTCCGTCAACGAACGCATGCTCGCGACCAAGCGCGGTCGCGAATACGCACGACAGATTCCACTCGACCGCCTACTGCTCGAGACCGATGCGCCGGCCGAGCCAAACACAGAAACAAGCACGCAGTCGCTCATCAGGTCGCTCACAAGGACCTCAGAACGCATCACCTCGCTCAAAAACTGCGACGCAAAGCGCATCGAGTCGATAGTTTTAACAAATGCGCGCTCTGTTTTTGACCTTCGCTAACCCCTGGTGTGCAAAAAATGCCAAATATGAGTACTGCTACCGGAATGGATACATTTCTTTTAACTTTCCAACCGCCAGAATAATCCTCGATTGTCCGCTAATTAAAGCTTTTACAGTCATTCATCCTGCGTTTTCGCAAATCTTAAACCCCTCCAGACGCTCAAATCACGTCTGAAGGGGTTGATTTTGCTGCGACTAAATTAGTCACAGTACTCATATTTGGCATTTTTTGCACACCGGGTCCCGAGGAGGCGCCTGCACCTCCCCGGGACCGCTCGGCTATTCGACGATTGGTGCTCCGTGGCCCCAAGAACCTTCCATGCCGCACACGGTCGAGGCAAACCCGGCAGCAAAGTCGAGCGCGCGCTCGATGGCCTCGGCGCCATCTTCACCACGCTTGGCGGAATCGAGATAGCACATCAAAAACGAGGTAAGGAACGAGTCGCCCGCCCCCATGGTGTCCTTCATGTCCGTTACCGGTTTAGCCAGCTGGCGGTAATAACGATCGCCGTCGTAAGCAATGCAGCCCTCGGCGCCCGCCGTAGCCGACACAAAACGCGGACCCAGGCCCTTCACCCATGCCAGACGCTCGCGAATCTCATCCTCACTCGCAGCATCCGCCGCACTAAAGAAAGCGAAATCGACGTAGGGCGCAATCTGCTCGTAGTACTCGTCGGTAGAGTCGTCCGAAAAGTCAAAAGAGACCGTGACGCCCGCAGCCTTCAACTTGGGCAGCTCGCGCTCGGTAAAGCAATAGTTGCCCGAATGAACCACATCGAACTGCTTCATGTACGCAAGGTCAAAGCGATCGAGGACATAGCGCGCATCGCCACGGATACCGCCCTCGTTGGAGCCAAGGAAGACACGGTCACCGTCAACGACGGTCACGCGAGCCGCTCCGTTCTCGCCAATCATCTGCTCGCACTTGTCAAGCTCGATACCCTCATCCTCGAGGCTTGCAATGACATGCTCGGCAGCGGCATCATTGCCAAAAATGCCCATGTATGCGGAGCGTGCGGCACCGCATTTCTTGGCATAAACGGCGAAGTTCACCGCATTGCCGCCGGGATACATGGTGTGGATATGCTCGTAGCGATCGACGACGTTGTCGCCAAATCCGAGCGCGTTAACGTTAAATGCCATGGCCTTTGCCCCTTCTAGTACTCGACAACACCCATATAGCGACGGAAATCGGGATCGTGATCAAACACCTTGCCGCGTGCGGCACGCAGCTCGCAGTTCATGGCGTAGAACAGCACCGGGTCCAGATAGGCACGGACGCTCGCCGGCACGGCTTCCATACCGTAATCCTTGGCATCGAGCACCATCAGCGTATCGGTATGCGTCTTAAGGAACGCCAGGGCGCGCTCGTCCATAGCACGGCACTCGCTGGAGCCCATCTGCAGGAAGTAAAAAACGCCATCCTGAGTAGCCTCGAAGGGGCCGTGGAAGTACTCGGCAGAGTGGATGTAGCTGCAGTGCTGCCACTGCATCTCCATAAGAGAGCAGATAGCGAAACCGTAGGTCTGGCTAAAGTTGGGACCGCTGCCCAGAATATAGAAGAACTCGTGCTCCTGGCAAAGCTTGGCAAAACGATCGCCCAGCTCGGCATTTACCTTCTCACGTGCCGGGGGAAGAATCTTATCCATCTCGGCGATACCGGCATACATATCGGCAAGATCGGCGTAGCCCTCCTGCTGATCGAGCAGCTCGGCCGCAAGCGACAGCGAAATGCCAGCGGGGACCTCAGCCTGCGGCACGCCCTCGCCCCATGGGTAGACCCACGTGGTCCACTTGCCGGAGTCGATCTTAGATCCAGCGGTGTCGGTCTGGGCGATCACCGTAGCGCCGGCGGCAAGGGCAATCTCGCAGCCCTCAACGACCTCGGGGGTGTTGCCACTGTGGCTGCAAGCAATGACCAGGGACTTCTCGCCCAGACGACGCGGACGCATGATATCGAACTCGCGAGCCGTATAGATATACGAAGTGAAGGTGGTTGCCTCGCGCTGCAGAAGCTCGTGAGCCGGGATCAAATCGATCATGGAGCCACCACAAGCAATCCAGTAGACGCTGTCGAACTTGCCCTTCTCGGCAATTGCCTCTTTGATCAGATCGTGTGCGTTCATATCCAGTTCCTTTCTTGTTTGGGCCGCAATCAATGACGTTGGTTGCGTGGCCGATAGTTGTTTTAGTCAATCAGATATTTCTCGAATGCGGCCATGTTCTTGGCATCAGCCGCCGCCGGGTCATCGTAGTAACGGCCGTCCGTAATTTCCTGGCCCAGCATGCCGTCGAAACCATGGACGTTGAGTGTGGCAACGAAGGCGTCCATATCGTGCTTGCCATCGCCCCACACCAGATGGCCATACGGGTCACCGTCGATAAAGTGCATCTCGTGAATTGCCCCATCACCAAAGGCGGCAAACCAGTCCTCGAGCGTCTCGCCTGCAACGCCCATCGCGGTTGTATCAACCATGGGCTGTAAGTACGGGCTCGCGACCTCGTCAATCATGCGCTTCGCATCGGAAACCGTCGTCACAAGGTTGCTCTCCTCGGGACGCAGGCTTTCCATCGTAAGCACCAGACCGTGCTCGCCGGCATACTCCGCCAGAATGGACAAGTGCTCGCGGCTGCGCTTCCAGGCTTCCTCGCGGTCCTCGTCCCAGTCGCCCCAGCCCGAGTTGACGGACATACGGTCGCACCCAAGTACCTCGGCAAGCTCAATGCCGTGTTTAAAGTACGCCAGGCTGCGCTGTTCATGCAGCGGTTTGCGTGCGCAGTACTGCCAAGGATAGACAACATTCTCGGGGCACAGAGTACGATACCTAAGCCCACGGTCTGCAGCCTTTTTCGCCAGGACCTCAGCCTCAAAGTAGCCCGTATGGTCGAGCGTCACATGCGGCTCTGCACACCACAACTCAATGGACTCAAAGCCCAAACGCTGCTGCACATCAAGGAAGTAATCGAGCGACCACATGATGTAGTGGATATTCATGCCCGCAATCTGTTCGCGGCGCAGCGTCGGTTTGGATTCAGACATCCTATGCCTCCTTATTTCGATCGAACACGATTTGTCCGTCCGACATCGTCATATCAACCGAAAGATCGCGTGCGTCGCGATAATCGAGGTCGAACACATCCCGATCGAGCACGCAGATATCGGCAAGTTTGCCGACCTCGAGCGTACCCAGCTCGTCTTCGCGCATCAGATCGTACGCGCCCCCGGCAGTCCAAGCGCGCAAGAGCTCGACAAGCGTCAGCACGTTGGCCTCATTCACGGGCAGTCCGTCGGCGAAGAATCCGCCGCACGCGCTGTAGATTGACTCGCCCAGGCTCGGAACCAGCAGCGGCAAATCCGTACCACAGCACACCGTGCATCCGGAATCTTCCATGCCGCGGCGATTCCAGCTGTGCAAAAGTCGCGTCTCGCCAATTTGCCGACGCATCATCGACAGGCAATCCTCGCGCCGGTCCAGCGTCAGAATCTGCGGATAGACCTCGCAAATTCCACCTAACTTGCCAAACTCGACAAGATCGGTCGGGTCAGAGTTCTCGAGATCGGTAATCGCATGGCGGCGAAGCATCCGTCCATGCTCGTCTCGAGGCAGCGAGGCATAGAGCGCCACGGTGCGACGAACGGCGCCATCGCCCTGGCAATGCAAGGAATATCGGAAGCCGTCAGCATCAATTGCACGCAGCTCGTTCTCAATCAGATCCCACTCTGGCTCCTCGACGACCGTCTTGCCGGCAGCGCCCGCATCGGCCGAGTCCTCATAGGGGTCTATCATCTCGGCAAGCCCCGCCCATACGCCGCGATCGGTCATACGGTTGAAGCCAGAAAAACGAACGAACGGTCCCCGGAAGCGCTCTCGCGCCTCGCGGGCATATGCCAGATTTGCACCGGCGCCCACCGGCTGCGACATCATAGAGACGCGAACCGTCAGCTCACCAGATTCCTCACGGCGAGCCATTTCGTCGGCAAAGCCGTAGTAGTCATCAAACGCCATCTCCTTGATGGCGGTAACGCCGCGCTCGTTAAGCATGCTCATGTAGTCCGAATACCCGGCACGCACCTCGGGCAGCGCGAGGAAATCGCTCATCATGCGCCAGATCTTCTCGGCATAGCACGCCTGGGATGTAAAGCCGTATCGCGCACTGGCGGCAGCGTTGAGAACGCAGGTCTCCGCGCCCGGTGTAAAGCAGACGACAGGGATATCACCAAAACACTCGTCAAACACAGCTGCTGTATTTGCGTTCTCGGCATCCGATGCCAACGTTTCGGGCAGGTTGTGGCCAAAAGCCGCCGCGCAATCCGGATGATCATCTTTCCATGCACGCAAGAGCGACACAGCCTCTTTGGCATCAGCGACGCCGGACAGATCAGACCCCAACGTCCGCAGTGCCCAGCCCGTATAGAAGGTATGCACATCGATCAGGCCGGGCATGACGGTGCGGTCGCCCAGGTCAACTACCTCGTCCGCTTGGGTCAAATACGAAGCTACCTCACACTTGGTGCCAACCGCCTCAATTCGATTGCCACGGACCGCTACGAAACCTTCAAACGGCAGGTCCCCCGTACCGGTAAAGACGCTCTTAGACGTCAGGACAGTCAAACGATCAGACATCACAACCACCTACACCGGAAGCATGCCAGAGATTGCCGTTACGATCAGACCAAAGACGACCATGAAAATGAAGAACTTCCAAATGGTCTTCCACCATTGGCCAAACGAAATCCTAGCCACGGCAAGGCCGGCGACCGTCATGCCCGCCACGGGGCTGATGGTGTTGATGGTTTGGTTGGCAAACTGGAGCGCGGTGACGGCCGCCTCGGGATTGAGGCCCATGAGCTCGGTCAGGGGGCCCATAACGGGCATGGTGAGCGCCGCCAGGCCAGAACTCGAGGGAACCAGCAAAGAGAGCAGGCCAAGGACGATATACATAAACGTGGTGTAGACGGCGGCGGGTGCACCGGCAAGCGCAGTAGCGAGCGCCTGGAGGATGGTGTCGATGATCATGCCACCCTCGGCGATGACCAGAATACCGCGAGCGATACCGATAACGATGGCAGCGTACGCAAAGTCGGCAAGACCCTTAACGAACTCCTCTGCGATCGTCTGCTGGTCAAGACCGCCCAGGATACCGGCAAGCAAGCCCATGCCAAGGAACACGGCGGAAATCTCATTCATGTACCAGCCCTGGGTAACAAGACCCCAGACGATAATGCCCATACCGCAAGCAAAATCGATAAGCACGAGCTTCTGACGGGTAGTGAACTCTTCCTCGATGGAGGCATCGGTCACGGAAAACTCAACACGCTTGAGCTTGTCGTCCTCGTACGTAATGGACGACTCGGGGTTTTTCTTGACACGCATGGCATAGCGCATGGCCCATGCGATACCGACGGCAGTGAAGATGACCCAAGAAACGGCGCGCAGCCACAGCTGAGGATTGCCCTCGATACCAATGATGCCTTGGGCGATCAAAACATTAAACGGGTCGATGGTCGAAGCACAATATCCCAGGTTAGGACCAAGGAAGCAGATGATAAACGCCGTCATCGAGTCATACCCGATACCCATCATGATGGGAATGAAGATGGCATAGAACGGCAGGGCTTCCTCAGACATACCAAACGTAGTGCCGCAAATGGACAGCAACGTCATCGTGATGGGAATGATGAGGATGTCCTTGTTCTTGAGCTTTTTAATCACACGGCTCATGCCGGCATTCAAAGCGTTGGTCTTGGTGATGACTGCGAACGATCCGCCAATCAATAAGACGAACGCAACGACGTCGGCAGCCTCCTGGATGCCCTTAGTAGGCGCTTGCAGGACCGCGAAGATATCCTGGCCCAGATTGATGGTCTCGCCGGTCTCGGAATCGGTGTAATTCTTATCGACCTGTTCATAGGTTCCAGCAACGGCGACTTCACGCTCGCCCGCCGCTGTCGAAATCGTCTTGCGCTGATACTGACCAGAGGGAACGATCCAGGTCAGGACCGCAAAGACAACGATCAGCAAGAACATGATCGTATAGACATGCGGTAATTTGAACTTAAAACGTCTGTTTGTCTTCTTCGCCTTCGTATCTGACATAGATACCTCCAAAGAACTCGAGAATGCATCACATCTCGCTTCAGCGCTTGCACAAGGCAAACGTTCTATGACGTTCTATAGATTACCAGCAGCTTTTCCTGTCATCAAGATAATTTCAAACTGATTGCCGCGACGCGGTTGAACGGTTGCGTTCGCGCCGTGAACGGTATGGAGACGCCCGGTGAGATGATCAACTGGGCGCTTCCATTCGCAATGTCCTAGATGTCAAAAACGTAGCGAGACCCAACGATCCGCTGACGACCGATGATAAACGGCCGCCGCTGCTCATCGAAAAAGAAGGCTTCCATATAAAACAAGGGTTCGCCAACGGGAACTGCCAACAGTCGAGCGACCTCGGGCGACGAGCACGCGATCTCGAGCGTGCACGGGTCGGTAAACGCGGGCGTGCGGCCCGTCCGGTTGCGCACGAACTCAAAAATGGATTGGTTAGATAGAGGTGCCGTTGATAGATAGGCGTTGTCCTCGTAAACATATATGTTGTTCTCGAGCATGACAGGGACGCCATCGGCAGTGCGCACGCGCTCAACGCAAATCAAGTCAGTTCCAACGGGAACACCAAAGAACTGCGCTTCGGTAGAATCCGCCGGCAGTATCTTTCTCGAAATGACGCACGCCCCCGGCTCCATTCCGTTAACGCGGCATGCGTCCGAAAAACTCTGGACGTCATCCTTCTGGCGAATCTTGCGCTTAAGCTTGGGGGCATTGACAAACGTGCCTTTCCCCTGCCGCTTCGTTAGATAGCCCTGCTGGACGAGCTCTTCAATAGCGCGTCGCACGGTAACGCGGCCAACTTTATAGCTCTCAGCCAATTCGAATTCGTTGGGTATCCGCGCGCCCGCCTTGTAGGCACCGGAGTTAATTTCGTTTTTAATGATATCGATAACCTGTTGGTACAGCGGTATCGCTGCTTTACCGTCAGTTAGCCCTTCAGTCGGTGGCATATACCCTCTCCCAGCACAATTAAGTCTAAAGCGGGCCCAAGGGCATTCAGCAAGCCCTTAAGCCCGCATTAGCATTAAGTATGCTTGCTGCCGCACCAAAATGTCGGGTATTTACTCATCTGACCCGAAAAACGCGCAACTACCGCGCTCCTAAGAAAGCGTGAGCAGTTCCGGCAGCTGGTCGATAATCTTGTCCGCGGCATCCTGGCTAAATCCAAAGCGCTCCTCGAGCTTGGCAATGACTGTCAAGCCGGCTCGCTTACCCGCGGTAATGCCCGGAACGGAATCCTCAACGCAGCAGCAGCGATTCGCGGGCAGCCCCAGCAGATCCAGCGCATGCAGGTAGATGTCGGGCTCGGGCTTGCTCTCCTTAAACTGCTCGCCGCTCACCACATACTCAAAGGCATCCGACAGCCCGCATGCGTTGAGCACTTCCTCGATGCTAACCATGGGAGACGAGCTGGCAAGCGCCACGCGAACGCCACGGCGCGGCAGCTCTCGAATCGTATCCACGGCGCCTGGGTTAATCAAAGCCTGATAGTCGCGCGGACGTTTATGCGCCCACTCGTCCCAACGGGCCAACGCTTCCTCGCCAGTGAAATGCCCCTTACCGGCGCGCTCAAACCAATCGACCAGCATATGCAGGAAGAACTGATGGGAGGTACCGACCTGCCCATTCAACTCCTCTTGAGTCAGATTAAGCCCCAGCTCCTTGGCAAACGCGGCAGTCTCGCCCAAGTAGTAATACTCGGTATCGACAATGACGCCGTCCATGTCAAAGATAACGGCGTCGAACGGAAATGCGGACACGGCACCCTCCCTAACAAAAGGACGCCCGCGAGCAGGCGCCCGAATCATGCATTAATCGGCGATTCTAGCCCAGCAGCTTATCCAGCGCCACCGCAATACCATCTTCGTTGTTATTGGCGGTCACCATCTGGGCCACAGCCTTAACCTCATCGACGGCGTTGCCCATGGCTACACCCGTGCCGGCCCACTCAATCATGGACTTGTCGTTCTGGCCGTCGCCAAACGATACGACATCGCTGGCATCGATGCCGAGCTTGGGCAGGGCACCCTCGAGCGCACGGGCCTTGTCGATACCGGGCGCCGTGTACTCAAAGTACCAGTCGGCCGTAAACATGCCCGAAAGCGTCTGCTTAAAGGGCGCATACATCTCCTCGTAATGCGCCTGCAGGTAGGCCGGATCGCCCGCCGTCAGCAGCTTGTCCACGGGATAAGCGTCCACAACCTCATGCAAGCTCTCGACCTCGCGAATCTTAAGATCGCACGCATCGCGCTCATACTTGACGATATTCTTCTGCGAGTCGTCAGGCAGCGTGATCATGCAATGGTACGAGTCCTCGACATGCAAATCACGACCGAGCGAAATCATAGGGATCACGTCAAAATTACGCAGGTGATCAATCAGGCGATGCAATTCGTCGGCAGGCATAGCCTGATCGAACAGCACCTCGTCGGTCTGAGCGTCGACCACATGCGCGCCGTTAAAGGCCACCAGCAGACCGTCATGGTTTTGAAGGTCGAGCTCCTGCGCCAAGGCGTGCAGCCCCCATGCGGGACGGCCCGAAGCCAAGATGAGCTTAATGCCCGATTCCTGCGCCGCGAGCAGCTTCTCGCGCGTACGCGAGCTAATCACTTTCTGGTCGTTGGTGAGCGTACCGTCGATATCCATCGCGATGGCTTTGATTGCCATATGTGCCTCCTTGCATCGTTTTTATCGCGCACTATCTTATCCGAGCCGGGGCACGTTCGCACAGCGCGCGTATGACGGTTGCAAAACCACCCCATTTGAAACAAAGGCAAAAAAGTACTTGCAAAGACGCGTTCCGACATATAAGTTGATAAAAGATCGCTGTTGCGGTTTTAAGTAGATCGAGCATATTCAGTTTCAGTTTTCAGCGTGTAAGAGAAGGAAGATCGGCAAAGTACAACCCCAAACGCAATGACAACTTAATGAGGTAACTGCCACATGTGAGGCGCCCAGGGCATTGCTGTCTCGATTTTGAGCACGATGCCTTCCGCCTTGCATGGGCCGTTTCATCCCGCCCCTGCAGCAACCGCCTCACGGGCTCATTGAAAACCGCATAGCACCCCAACGTCAGCACATCACCCACGGCAAGCACATCACTCACGACAACCAACACATCAACAAACAGCACGAACATCAACCGATTGGAGAAGCTATGACAAACCACCACGCTGAAGACGGCGATAAGAAAAGCATTCTGGATGCCCGCATTGAGCGAGCATATGCAAACGAATATGACGCCGCCTTTGCCGCCGCGACCATCAAGAACTACGCGTCGCTACCGCTCGCGACGATCTTGGCCGACCACCCTCAACTGCTGAAGCGCTGCACAAAGATCATGGGCGACCCCGACATTCGCAAGCTGACAGACCCCTATGCCCCAAAACGCGACAACGATTCGTACGTTCTTACCGTAGACTGCCTAGCCCATATGCTTACGGCACTCGACACGAAACTCAAGCTCGAATGGGAACCCGACGAGCGTCATGAACTCGAAAGCAAGCGGAACACCCTGCGCACCGCACTGTTCCTTCCGTTGGACGGCCTCAAGCGCTGCAACGTCGAGCTCAATGCACAGGCGCGGCAAAAGCCCGGGACCACGGGGCAGAAAACTCCAAGACCCCATGCGGCCATCGTCGACCGCAACCGATATAACCGCATGACCGCGCACTTTTCCGCCGAGGGAGCAGCCATAAGGACGCTGATCGATCTGCTGTGCCTCCTGAGCATCAACGAGCTATTTGAGGGCTATCTCGCCCTTGTTCCCGCGACGGCACCCAAGTCGGTAGCAAAGATCATCGAGACCTGCAGACGCCAGTTTGAGCGCCATCGCAATGGCAGCGAGATGAACGCCAGCATCGCGCAGTACTACGCGGCTCATTACAAAAATGACGGATGTGCCCCTGTCGAGCATCAGCTGCGGCTCGCCTACACCACGCCCGCCGCAACGCTCCATCGCTTTGGAGCCTTTGGTGCTTGCGAGCCGCACGAACAGGCAGCCTGCCCCACAACCGAGCTCGATCTCAGGCTCGGACGAGCCCTGTAGCCCGCCAGCCCCTCCGCGGGCAACAATCCTATTCCACAACACAACCAACAGAAAGGAGTCCTCATGGACACCAATCATTCCCCCATCATCAGTCCCCTCACCATGCGTGAATCCGCCCGAGGTATCACGCTCACCAGCATTTACGATGAGATGCTCGCCCGTCGCGAGCTCTCCGTCATGGGAAACATCGAAACCCCGATGGCCCACGACCTATGCCAGCAGATCCGCCTGCTCGATGCCACCGACCCCAGCCGCCCCATCACCATATTTGTCGCCAGCGCCGGCGGAAGCGTGCGATCGGGCCTTGCGATCTATGACGCCATGCGCCTCGCATCGTGCCCCATCCGCACCGTCTGCCTGGAATTCGCCGCGTCCATGGGCGCCGTGATCTTTATGGGCGGCGACGATCGCCGTATGGCGCCCCATGCAGAGCTCATGATTCACGACCCGCTGATCCCCCAGGGGGCAGGCGGCTCGGCACTTGCGCTGCAGGAAACCAGCCGGCGTCTCATGCAGACCCGCAAGACCCTCACGCAAATCCTCTCGGACCGCAGCGGCCTCACGCCCAAGCGCATCCAGTCCCTCACTGCAAAAGACACCCACCTTTCGGCCGAGCGCGCCGTCGAGCTCGGCTTTGCCCACGAAATCCTCTCGGCCACCAAGGAGGTCGCCCATGTCTAACCTCGCCAGCCGCCTCGCCGCATCTGAGTCCGCATCGTCCACCATCCTCGCCAAGGATCGAACGCTTTCCTGCGACACCCGCCAAACGGGACTCAACAACAATGCACTTGTGATCGGCCCCTCGGGAGCCGGCAAGACCCGAAACGTCCTCAAGCCCAACCTGCTGCAAATGAACGCAAGCTACATCGTGCTCGACACCAAAGGCACGCTCTGTCGCGAAGTGGGACCCGTGCTGGCAGCCCACGGCTACCGCGTGCAATGTCTCAACTTCGCCGACCTCAACACCGTCCCGGCCCTTGCGCCCGGCATCGAGCGCTGCGGCTACAACCCCCTGAGGCACATTCGCCGCAAGGCGGACGGCAGGCCCAACCAGCAGGACATCCTCTCGGTGGCAAAGGCCATCTGCCCCATCGAGGACAACAACCAGCCTTTTTGGGATCATGCGGCGGCAAACCTGCTGTCGTGTCTTATCGCCTACGTCACCGAACAGCTACCCGCCGACGAGCAGACGATCAGCTCGGTCATCAAGCTGATCGAGCACCTGCAGGACGGTGCCACGGGTCGATTGTTTGACGACCTGATCACGACCGACCCCCAAAGCTATGCCCTCTCGCTATGGCGGCGCTACGCCATTACGCAAAATGCCGAGCGCATGCACGCGAGCATCGTCGGCATCCTTGCCGAAAAGGTCATGTGTCTGGGATTCGACGGTGCGGCACAGCTCTATCGTGAGTGCCATCAGGTGGACTTCGCTTCCATGGGACACACCCCCTGCGCCCTGTTTGTAACCGTAAGCGATATTGACCGCAATCTCGATCCGCTGACCGGCCTCTTTATTTCGCAGGCGTTTATGGGCCTCATTCGTGAGGCCGATAGGCAGCCCGACGGCAGCCTGCCCATGCCCGTGCGCTTTATGCTCGATGACTTCGCAAATCTGCAGATCCTCCAGATCGACAACGTGCTCTCGATTATCCGAAGCCGCAACATCTGGGCAACGCTGCTGCTGCAGTCGACCAACCAGCTCGATGCGCTCTATGGCGAGGCACGCGCTCGCTCCATCATGGGCAACTGCGACACGCATCTGGTGCTGGCATTCCAGGATCCAGAGAGTGCCCGGGTGTTTTCCGACCGCGCCGACGCGCTCCCCAGCACGCTCATGGCGACGCCGATCGATCGCTCGTGGCTCTTTGTACGCGGTCGCACTCCCGAACAGGTCGAGCGCTTTAGGCTCGAAGACCATCCGCTCTACGGGGAGCTGCCCGAGGCGCAGCGAGGCCATGCGGAGGCCGAGATCTAGGCGCAGGGTTCTCGCAGCGCGCGGCGCCCCGGCGATGTTCCACAAAGGCCGTGCGCCCCGGGACCACGGCAAAGCAAAGGGGCCCGCATCCGATAGGATACGGGCCCCTGACTATAAGGCGCGATGCGTTAACAGCAGCGACTACTTGCGATGCGCGCGGTAGAACTCGATGAGCGCCTGGGTCGAAGCGTCCTGCTCGGCCTTGGCGGCGTCGTCGTGGAAGGCCGGGGTAATCTGCTTGGCAAGCTGCTTGCCCAGCTCGACGCCCCACTGGTCGTAGGAGTCGATGCCCCAGACCGTGCCCTCGACAAACGTAATGTGCTCGTACAGGGCGATGAGCTCGCCGAGCGCGAACGGGGTCAACGTGTCGCCGAAGATCGAGGTCGTCGGACGGTTGCCCTCAAAGCAGCGGGCCGGGACGATCTGCTCGGGCGTGCCCTCGGCGCGCACCTCATCGGCCGTCTTACCAAAGGCGAGTGCCTTGGTCTGGGCCAGGAAGTTGCCCAGGAACAGCTCGTGGACATCCTGGCCGCTGTCGGTTGCGGGGTTGGCAGTGTTGGCGAAAGCGATAAAGTCGGCCGGGACCACCACGGTGCCCTGGTGCAGCAGCTGGTAGAAGGCGTGCTGACCGTTGGTGCCGGGCTCGCCCCAGAAGATCTCACCGGTATCGGAGGTCACGGCGCTGCCGTCCCAGCGGACGTGCTTGCCGTTGGACTCCATGGTGAGCTGCTGCAGGTAGGCCGGGAAACGATGCAGGTACTGGCAGTACGGAAGTACGGCGTGGCTCTTGGAACCGAAGAAGTTGACGTACCAGACGTTGAGCAGGCCCATCAGCGCGACGGCGTTGTTCTCGAGCGGGGTGTTGCAGAAGTACTCGTCGATGGCGTGGAAGCCCTCGAGGAACTGCTGGAAGCGCTCGGGGCCGAGCACGACGATCAGCGACAGGCCCACGGCGGAGTCGACGGAGTAGCGGCCGCCGACCCAGTTCCAGAAACCGAAGGCGTTGGCGGGGTCGATACCGAAGGCCTCAACCTTCTCGAGTGCGGTGGAGACAGCGACGAAGTGCTTTGCCACGGCCTCGGCGTTCTGCTCATCGGAGCCGTCGATGGCGCCCTGAGCCTTGAGCTGCTCGAGCATCCAGGTCTTGACCTCGCGGGCGTTGGTGAGGGTCTCGAGCGTGGTGAAGGTCTTGGAGACGATGATCACAAGCGTGGTCTCGGGGTCCAGGCCCTTGAGCTTCTCTGCCTGATCGTTGGGGTCGATGTTGGAGATGTAGCGGCAATCGATACCGGCGTCGGCATAGGGACGCAGGGCCTCGTACGCCATGACCGGGCCCAGGTCGGAGCCGCCGATGCCAATGGACACCAGGTGCTCGATCTTCTTGCCGGTAACGCCCTTCCACTCACCGGAGCGCACACGCTCGGCGAAGGCGTACATGCGGTCGAGGACCTCGTGCACGTCGGCGACAACGTCCTGGCCGTCGACGACGAGCTGCCCCTTCTCGCTAGCCGGGCGGCGCAGCGCGGTGTGCAGGACGGCACGGTCCTCGGTGGTGTTGATGTGCTCGCCGGAGAACATGGCGTCACGGCGCTCCTCGAGCTTCACCTCGCGGGCAAGATCGCACAGCAGCTTGACGGTCTCGTCGGTCACCAGGTTCTTGGACAGGTCGAAGTGCAGGTCACCGGCGTCAAAGCTCAGCTTGTTCACACGCTCGGGATCGGCGGCGAACCAGGCCTTGAGGTCGATACCCTCGGCCTCGAGCTTCTCCTGATGAGCCTCGAGCGCCTTCCAAGCGTCAGTCGACGTGGCGTCGATAGGTGCGGCAACAGTTGCCATAAAGTCCTCCTCAGCATACGGGCGCACACCTCCATGCACGCCCGGATATTCAGATATCTCTATTCTAGCGCAGGTCAAGACTGCAATCAGCGAGCGTTGCCAATCGGCCCCCAAACGGCGACCGACCAAAAAGGGACAGGTTTATTTTGGCAGGTCAAACGCTTTACCAATCAAAAATAACCCATCCCTTTATGGCAATTATTAGGCCGCAGCGCACACACTGCCGAGCAACTCACGCAGAGGAGACCCGATGCCCTCCAGCAGCTCGGGCGCGATGATGGCAAAAACGGGAGCCTCGCCGGCTCCCACCGTAGCGGGCACCTTGCCCTCCGAGACAATGCATCCATAGGGGACAAAACCGTCCTCACCGGCATCGAGCGCCGCCATGCGGTGGGCGAGCTCGCGCGCAAAGCCGGCTGTATCGGCATCACCGATCGCCAGGACAAAGTCCACACCCTCGTCGGTCGCCAGGGCCACGGCCTCGTTGACCAGCTCGCCTCCCCCATCGCCTCCAACCGAGCCACAGCGAAAGAGCACGCGTTCGAGCAGGGCGCGATCGAGCGAGCCCAGCGCCGCCGAAACGAGCTCATCACGCGTGTGCTTGTCACCACCCAGCACAACCAGTGCCTTGGTGCCACCGTAGTGAGCGACCAATCGTCCGCACCAGCGAGCCACGTCCCCATCCGCAACAAGGCGCGTCGGCATACCAAACCCACAATTGACCATCTTTCCCACAACCCTTCCGTGCGTATAGGCGGTATCAATCGTTAGACCCATGCTACGAAGCGAGGTTTTCCGAGCTGTTTCACACTCTTTAGGGCTGCGTTAAAACCCGATGCAGCCGCACGACCATACCTACCAAAACAAACCAGTCCCTTTTTGGTTGGTTTTGACGATGTCCGGACGAGCGGGTATTATCGAACAAGTATTCGATAAGAACATGTGTTTGATGGGAGGACGCGTGGGACACGAGCGTCACACCTATATCTGCATCGACCTCAAGACGTTCTACGCCAGCGTCGAGTGCGTCGACCGCGGTCTCGACCCGCTCACCACCAACCTGGTCGTTGCCGACGAATCGCGCGGGCGCACGACCATCTGCCTTGCCATCACACAGGCCATGAAAGACCTCGGAATCCATAACCGCTGTCGCCTGTTCGAGATTCCCGACGGTATCGACTACATCAAGGCCGTACCGCGCATGCAGCACTACATGGAGGTGTCGGCGCAAATCTACGGTATCTATCTGGAATTCGTCAGCCCACAGGACGTGCACGTCTACTCCATCGACGAATGCTTTATCGACGTGACGCCCTATCTGGACCTCTATCACACCGACGCTGAAGGCTTCGCCTGCATGTTGCGCGACGAGGTCCTGGCGCGCACCGGCATCACGGCAACGGTTGGCATCGGCCCCAACCTATTCCAGGCCAAGGTGGCACTCGACATTACCGCCAAGCACGTACCCAGCCGCATCGGCATACTCGATGACGAGACCTTTCGCAAGGAGATCTGGCCCCATCGCCCCATCACCGACATCTGGGGCATTGGGCCCGGCGTGGCAGCACGACTCGAAAAATACGGCGTCTACGATCTGATGGGCGTCGCGGCGCTCGACGAAAACCTGCTCTACGACGAGCTCGGCGTCAATGCCGAGTATCTTATCGACCACGCCTTTGGGCGCGAGCCGACAACTATCGCCGATATTCAGGCCTATCGCCCGCAGGCAACCTCAACTACCACAGGACAGGTGCTCTCGAAAGGCTATGCCTATGAACAGGCCTACACCGTCTTGCGCGAGATGGTCGACAACGCTGTGCTGGACTTAGTCGATAAGCACGTGGTGTGCAACAGTATCTCGCTCTTTGTAGGCTACGCGAGCGAGCGCGCCGACATACGCCGCCTCGACGCCAGCGGCACAGCACAATATGTAGACGGATGCGGGCATTTGCGTTCGAGCACGTCGAGCATCGAACCCGCCGCAACCGACGGCCCCGAGCTCACGCCCCGCGCGCCCAAGCCCGTCCAACGCGACGACGAACGCCGACGTTTGGTGCGAGAGGCACAGGCGATTGACGGCATCTTTGTGGGCGAACACGGCGGCAAGCCGCGTGGTGGCTATGCCGCGCTCTTTGCGCACTCCAACGCCTCGCGCAAGCTGCCCGAGCGTACCAATTCGTTTAAGAAGATCATGGGCTATTTCGATGAGCTCTGGGCGCAGACTGTCGATCCCAAACGACCGGTCAAGCGCATCAACCTGGGATTTGGCAACCTCATGCCCGAGGAATTTACCACTATCGACCTGTTCAGCGATGTTAAGGCCGATGAGCGCGAGCGCGACCTGGCGCGCGCTGTCCTGGCCGTGAAGGGCAAGTACGGCAAGAACGCGCTCGTCAAGGGATTAAGCTTCACCGCCGGCGCCACCGCACGCGAACGCAACGATCAGGTAGGAGGACATCGTGCCTAAGTCCCAACAACAGCCGATGCGGCCACCGACGCCTTTTGAACGTCTAGCGGACCCCGAGGGAAGACGTCGCTCCTCCGACCCCAAGCTCACCGCCAACGGCGCCGTCCGCGCCGGCCGTGCCGCGCAGTTTATGCCCTTTGCCGCCCTCACGGGATACTACGAGCTCGTGCGCAAACAAGAAATCACTGTTGAGCCCAAATGCGAACTCACGGAAGAAAAAGCCCTCGAGCTTTCGAAAAAGCTCGAGGGCCTCAAACGCGGCGACTTGGTGCGCGTCACCTATTACGATATGTACGGCTATCGTAGCCGCACGGGCATCCTCGACGAAGTGTTACCCGCATTCAAGCTGCTCAAACTCAGGGATATCGCCATCAACTTCGACGACATCCAAGGCATCGAGCTGCGTGGTCGAGCCTAGCGACGAGAACGCTTGCGCAAGACGAGAGCAATGCCAAGCACTGCGGCAGCTGCAACCAGCAATCCCAAGACCAGCGTGAGGGTCGAGTCGCCAGCGTGAGGCAGCGAGCCGTCCTTCGGAGTCTTCTTAGTGGTCGTCGAAACGGTCGTCGTGGTGCTGCTCGACTGGCCGTTGCCGCCCGTCTGGCTGCCACCAGGCTGATCGCCGCCACCCGGCTGCGAAGGATTGGTGGGTTCCGTCGGATCCGGAGTACCGGGATCAATCGGATTCTCAGAATTCTCCTTGCGCTGGATCCAAACCTGGCAGCCATTGAACGGGTTGGCGGTACCGAGGCACAGACCCTGGTTGGTCACCGCAAAGGTGCGCAGACCATGGTTATACGGATCGTTAAAGCCATTGGTCGTCAGCGTCGTAAAGTTCACGCCGTCCTCGGTCACATACATATCAAAGCCACGCTCGGCATTGCGAAGGTAAGACATGCACGTAAGGACACTCTGCAGTTTCTTGAGGTTCTCCTTACTCAGCAGCTTATCGAGCGCATCCTGAATATCGCCCGGCAGCTCGGTGCCATAGGCATCCTCGTACTGCTGCTTCAGGCTCTCATAGCTATCGAGCATGTCCTGATACTGGTCGGCAAAGGACTTGAAGTACGCGATCTCGCCATCGATCTTCTGGACGTAAGCGGCGTCGTCCTCAACGTCCTGGGACATCGTCGCGGCCTGATCGCAAAGGTCGCCCGCGGCATCCTCCAGCGCATCGCTCAGGTCGCCAAAGCCCTTAGCGACCTCGGTCTTCTCGTCATCGGCCTCGACGGCCTCAGCCTTCTCGTCATCGACCTCGACGGCCTCGTTTGAATCATCGTCCGCAAGCGTGTTCACGGGAACGATGGGGTCGTCAGGCGATTTCTTGTCGAGCAGGTGATCGAGCAGGTCCCTAAGGCGCTGAACCTGAGAGTTCCACTCCTCGGGCGTCATATCGATAATGTCGCCATTGGAGAACTGGCCGATCGGCTCGAGCAGGCTCGCGGTATCAAAGGTACCGATATACAGCTTGCCGTCGAACTTCTGCATGCGCCAAATGTACTGGTTCTCGTTTCAGCCAAAGCCCGAAGCCAGGCCGGAAAGAGGGCCGTTGCCATTCTTCTCGGAGAACATCTCGGTGGGATCGCCAACGACGAGCTCCATGTTCTCGTTCTTGTCCATGCGATAGATGTTGACCGACTGCTCAAGATTGGCATTCACAAACGAGCAGTCAACGCCGCCCATGCCGCTCTTGCCGCCCTCTTCGGTGTTGGACTTGTTGAACAGGATGCGCTCGAGAGCAATCTCCTCGTCGTTGTATTCACCGATATAGAGGTAGTCGTTGTAGACGATGAGGTTGGCAGCACCAGAACGGGTGCGGGCAGGATCGATGCCAAAGCAGTACTTTGCACCGTCCGCCTTATCGCCAACAATGGGAGTCCACTCATAGCTGCCGTCGGCGTTCTTGTCGCCACGGACCATGGCGAACGACTGCATGGAATTATCATCGGGAGCGTTCTCGGGCGTACCGGTGCAGATGGTGGCATAGAGATGACCATTGTACGAGACCATATCCCAAATGGCACCGCCGTAGATGCTGTCCTTATAGCGAATCGCCGGATAGTTAAACAGCGTGCCCGAGTTGGCAATCTCGGTGAAGCTGTCCTGGCCCTTCGAGGGGTCAGACGACGTCAGGATTGTCGACACAAAATTACCGTTCGCGTCTTTACCCACATTACTGATGACGAGCTGGCCATCATGGACGCACATGCCGCGGATACCGGTAGAAATGCCCTGCTTGTAGGCATCGCGGTAATCGTCCGCGCTCGAAAGGCCCTGATAGACAACTTTCCAATCATCCGTCTTAGGATCGATCTCATATACAGCAGGCAGGCCGCTTTTGCCGCCATTGGTCCTGACGCTGCCGCAGAAATAGAGCTTACCCTTATAGCTCACGGCATTGCGGAACAAAGGACCGACGCCGTTGAGCGATTCAGAGAGTAGCAGCTTGGTCTCACCGGTCTTGGTATTGATCTTAACCAAGATGCCGCCGCTGTCCTTGTCGGCCGTGCCGTCCTCCTTCTGCTGTCCATAGAAGAACGTGCCGTTAAACATGGCCTCCAGCGTCAGGCGCATGGTCTCGGCATCAAAGGAATCGCCCAGCGTGCCGTTCATGAGCGTCAGTGTGTTGCCCATCGCCGCATAGCAGGTGCCCACATAAAGCCAGTCACCATAGCTCGCAGCCGCCCAAGTGTAGCTCTGGCCGCGATCGCCTTCGTTGTTGGCCGTGTTACCATCGGCGCCCGGAACGGCAACGGCACCGTTACCCTGGTAGTCGACGATACCATCCGGCTGCGACGTTCCTACCGTAGGATGCGAGAGCTTCTCAAAGGAATATCCATTTCCCGCATTGTAGGTAACGGCACCCGAAGCGTCTTCGGCATGCGCCGGCAGCGGCGATACCAAGATAGCGGCAAGCGCTGCCACCAAGCCAAGTGCTCCCACTCGTCTCATAAGGCTATAACCTCCCCTGTCCTAAAGCCCAGCTTTAGCATTCTTCATTTCTGTCCACGGTTAATTGCAATCTGAGCACAGCAATAATCAGCGTATAAATATACACCTGTAATTTTTTGGACGGGTTAATAGATGCTCGATTGGTAGCGAATTCCGCGCAAACCGTCACCAAACTCCACTTTTACCGCATCTAAAGGTTATTTTTTACGCAAATTTTTGGATGTCGATAGTCGCAATGAGCAGGAGGCCGGTATCCACCGGAGAGGCAACGCCTACATTTTCATAACGTAATAGCCCGCGCCCCTCACCGCCGTCTCGAGTGTGTCGCGATCAACCGGGAGCTTCGAGCGTACGCGTGCTGTGTGGTCCGCATACGTCACCGTAGCCCACACGCCGTCCAGTGCATTGAGGGCATTGGCTACGTTCTGAGCGCAGCCGTCACAGCTCATGCCGCCGATGAGCAGCTCATCGCTATAGGGATAGTGGGACTCGTCGGTGTCTGCCACCACAACCTTCTTGGCTTTCTTGCCGCTCGCGCCATCACTGCAACAGCTCTTTCCATGCGTCGACGCCGCAATGCGACGCAGCCCAAAAAACATGCCGACGGCAATGACGGCCAGCACGATGAGATTCGCAGGGTTGAGCAAGTCACTCATGCGTTCCCCTTTCAAGTAGCCCTATCTAGATACCCCCATGGGGTGTTCCCATCTTAACCCAAAATCATGTCCGTTCGGTCAATTAGTTTCCCTCTTCAAACTTTTTAGTTGACCAAGGCTTACTTTCGTGTATAAGTTTTCCTAGGCTAACAGTTTAGATCCGTAAGGAGCGTCGTGACTCGAACCATAGACATCCCAACGTTTCAGGCGGCAGTCGTGCGCAACTGCTCCCCCACGCTCGCGGGCATCAAACCGGCATCGCTCTTTACCTATCCAGGAGTCTATGCCGATCAAGACGGCTCAAGCGTAACTGCGGCGATCGAGGATCGCCGAGCACGCCTGCTCAACGTTATCGCCCGGTGCAACCGCGAGCTTAATCCGTTCGGTATCCATCTGAGCGTTTTGGTCTGGCGCCCCTGCGGGGCGCTCGTATACGCATATCGGCCCAATAGCCTCGCCACTTACCTTGCTGACCCGCGCGCCAAAACGGCACTCGCCAAGAAGGGCTACGACACCGGCAACCTCTCGGCATGTCTTGTGCACCTGGCATCACGCATCACGCTCGCGAGCAATAACGCCGCGGAATGCGCCTGCGGCCAGACTCGATGCGCACTGGATCAGCAAGCCTGCTGCAACAACGACTGCGCCTGCGAATTTCCACACGAGATTGGCTACTTCCTGGGGTACCCCTGCGACGACGTATACGAGTTCATCGCTCAGCGTGGCGAGAACTACAAGATCTTTGGAGCCTGGAAGGTCTATACGAATGTCGAGCAGGCGCTTGCGACGTTTGATGCGTACCGTGCCTGCACCCAACACCTCACCTTTATCTATCAGCAGGGCTGCAGCTTGGCGCAACTTGCCCAGGCGACCCGATAGAACGTACAAACCGCGACCGCACGCCGCACAACCGAAAGGACTCAACATGAGCAAGATCGCCGTCGTCTACTGGAGCGGCACGGGCAACACCGAGGCCATGGCAAACCTCGTTGCCGAGGGCACCACGTCCGCGGGCGCCGAGGCCGAAGTCATCCCCTGCGCCGACTTCTCTGCCGACAGGGCCGCCGACTATGATGCCTTCGCCTTCGGTTGCCCCGCCATGGGCTCCGAGGAGCTTGAATACGATGAGTTCCAACCGATGTGGGACGAAGTCAAGGAGACCCTCGGCGACAAGAAGGTCGTCCTCTTTGGCTCTTATTCGTGGGCCGAAGGCGAATGGATGGACAATTGGAAGGCGGACGCCGACGAGGCAGGCGTCAACGTGGTCGACTCCGTCATCTGTTACGACGCCCCCGACGATGAGGGCGAGGCGGCCTGCCGCGCCCTTGGAGCCGAGCTCGCCTAGCTGCAATGAGCTCCGCCCGTAACGCGCTCTGCACCAAAACACATTCGCGTCCCAACAAAAACGGGAGCCGGATCACATCCGGCTCCCGTTTTCTGCTGTGTCAGTCATATAAAGCGGCTACGAGATATTACCCAAGAACGCCTTGGTGCGCTCGCTCTTAGGATGGTCGAAGACCTCGCTCGGCGTGCCATCCTCCACGATAACGCCGCCGTCCATAAAGACGACGCGGTCGGCGACGTCGCGGGCAAAGCCCATCTCGTGCGTCACCACGATCATGGTCATACCGTCATGCGCAAGATCGCGCATGACGCCCAATACATCGCGGACAAGCTCAGGATCGAGCGCCGACGTGGCCTCGTCAAAGAGCATCACGTGCGGATTCATCGACAGGGCGCGGGCGATGGCCACGCGCTGCTGCTGACCGCCCGAAAGCTGACTCGGCATAAAATCGATGCGCTCGGCCAGGCCGACCTTGGTCAGCTCCTCGATGGCAATCTTCTCGGCCTCTTCCTTGCTGCGCTTGAGCACCTTTTGCTGCGCAAGCATGACGTTCTTTTTGACCGACAGGTGCGGGAACAAGTTGAACTGCTGAAACACCATGCCCAAGTGCGTACGCACCTTATTGAGGTCAACGCCCTTGGCGCACACATCCACGCCCTCGACGACAATCGAACCACTCGTGGGCTCCTCGAGACGGTTAATGCAGCGAAGCATCGTCGACTTGCCCGAACCCGAAGGGCCCAGGACTACGACGACCTCGCCCTTGTGCACATCAAGGTCGATGTCGCGCAGGACCACGTTATCGCCAAAGGCCTTCTGGAGATTCTTGATGCTGACGACGACCTCGTTCGAGTTATTGGTTTCGCTCATAATAGAACCTCCTTACAGACCAGCGATATGGTCGGCGGGCGTCGCGACAACCTGTCCGGCGCTCTTGGTGGGACGCTTCTTTTTGGTTTCGGCCGTACCCAGCAGCCTCGCCTCAAGACCGCTCACCAAGCGCGCAAGCGGCAGGGTAATGACCAGATAGAACAGGGCGGCAACCACATACGGCGTAATGGAGCCCGTCGTTGCCACGATGGTGCGGGCGTTCATGACGATCTCGACCACGCCCACGGCGGCGAGCAGCGACGTATCCTTGTAGAGCAGGATAAACTCGCTGGTCAGCGTAGGCAGGACATTGCGGAACGTCTGCGGAATCATAACGTAGAGCAGCGTCTGGAAGGCATTCATACCCAGCGAACGAGCGGCCTCGTTCTGGCCCTTGGGGATCGATTGAATACCGGCACGGAAAATCTCGCACAGATACGCAGACGAGTTCATGGCCATGACGATAACGCCCAAGACATAGTCGTCCACCTTGACGCCGGCAAGCGGCAGGCCAAAGAATGCAATATAGATCTGCAGGAACGCCGGCGTACCGCGGATGACATTCACGTAGATGCCGGCAAGGCAACGCAGGATGCGCGATTTGGATATGCGCATAAGCGACAGGGCAAAGCCAAAGGGGATCGCCAGCGGAAACGCCACGAGCACGATCGAGAGCGACATAAGGAAGCCCTTGAAGACGATCGGCAGGCTCTGGACCAAAATGACCGGGTTCAGGAACAGGCGAAGGAACATGTTGGAATTCCATGCCTCGACCCACGGCTGTTCCTTAAGGTCGGCCAGGAAGTTATCGAACGCCGTCACGCCCTTAATCTCGACGGAAGGAATCTTGGAAATCTTCTTGGTCGAACCGTCGGCGAGCGTATAGGTTCCGCTAAAGGCCTCATCGCCGCCCTCGACGGGGAACGTCACGCCGTAAACCTCGACACGGAAAAAGCCGCCGGCAGGCGCCGTCTCGCCAAAGTCAATCTTGAGCGTCTGGCCGTCAGCCTTGCACGTGGGCTTCATGGGCGTACGATCCATGAGGTCCTCGCCCGAGAGCATCGTCAATCGCGTGTCATCGGTACCAAACGTTGTGCCGTCGACAAACGTCAGAGAAAGACCGCTCAGCTCCTCGTCGGCATCGGCCTGAACTTCCCAGGTAATGCGCGTCTCGGTGCCGCCGACCACAGCGCTGCCCGAACCGGTGTTGGGTCGGGCGGTAATCTTTGCGGTCTCAAGCGCCTGGGCGGTCGTGGGCGCATATGCCCCCACGCACACCAGCGCGAGCGCCACGGCCATGGCGCAGGCTAGCTTTTGGAGCAAGGCGGGCAGTGGAAAACGCTGCTCCGCAGCCCCTTTGTTCAGTCGAGACAAGGTGGCTCCTATCGTAGAAGTTGCCGGCAAAACGAGACGGAAACACTCTCCGTCAAGAGAAGCCCAAAGGCCCTCTCCGCCAAAACGGAAAGGGCCCGCGCGCAATCAAGTAGCTATTTTACTTGATGTTGTACTTAGCCATGAGGGCGTCGACGGTACCGTCGTCAGTCAGGTCCTTGATGGCCTGGTTGATGTCGTCCTTGAGCTTGGTGTTGCCCTGGTTGATGGCGATGGCGTACTCCTCGCCGGTGCTGACCTGCTTGATGGTCTGGCAGGTGTTGAACTGCTCGGCGGTCAGCTGGCTGGCAACGGAGCGGTTGGTGACTACGGCGTCGCCCTTATCGGACTGCAGGGCGCTGAAGCACTCGGTGGCGTCCTTGTAGGGGACAATCTTGGCCTTGGGGAAGTTCTCCTGGGCAAAGGCCTCGGCGGTCGAGCCAGACTGGACGATGATGGTAGCGTCGGCGTTGTTGAGCTTCTCGCTGAAGTTGTCGGCCGTGATATCGGTGTTATCGACCTTGGTCACGATAGCCTGATCGTCCATGTAGTAGGAATCGGAGAAAGTGACTTCCTTCTCACGCTCGGGCGTGTCGGTGATAGCCGCGATGGCGACGTCGTACTTGGCGCCCGAAGCAACGCCGGGGACGAGCGTGTCAAAATCATTGTTGACATACTCGACATCCAGACCCAGCTTATCGCCGATAGCCTTAATGAGTTCAAGGTCAAAGCCCTGGTAGTCGCCATTGTCATCCTTGTACTCAAACGGAGCGTACTCGGCAGAGGTGCCGACGGTCAGCGTACCGTCCTTGACGAGCGCGTACTCCTTGGAACCGTCGACCTTCTCGACCTTAGCGTCGTCAGAGCTGCTGGAACTGGCATCAGAACCAGAGGTGGCGTTGGACGAGCCGCAGCCCGTCAGAGCAAGGGCGAGCGCCATAGCACCCGTGGCGGCAAATGCGCCAAGCTTCTTCAGCTTCATAATCAGTCTCCTTCCAATGACCCCACGTGATTCAGGGGTCTGCAAAAACTGAGGGTTATTATGCACCCGCTTGGAAGAATCCGCAATTAGAAAACTGATTGAAACAAACCCATAACGTGAATGGAGCACTCCACTTTATGACAGTCATCACTGCTGCAATGACCTTAACAATTTGATTTCAGCCGCATAACCTGCAAGTTCGTTCGGTGTCTCCAAAATGAATGGCAATGCGCGCAAGCGGCCATTCGATACAATATTCTGCATAACCTGCATACCGCCGCCAAACTCTTCGCTACCCAGGTAGCCCTTACCGATGCATTCGTGGCGGTCCTTATGGGCGCCGCAGGGGTTCTTGGAGTCATTGATATGCACGGCGCGCAGGCGCTCGATACCCACCACACGATCGAACTCGTCGAGCACGCCTTCAAGATCGTGGACGATGTCGTAGCCGGCGTCATTCACATGGCAGGTGTCCAAGCAAACGCCCAACTTGGCCGACAGCTCGGGGCACTTGTCGGCAACGCCCTGGATGATGAGTGCCAGTTCCTCAAAGCTGCGGCCCACCTCGGTGCCCTTGCCGGCCATGGTCTCGAGCAGCACCGTCGTCTGTTGGCCCTCAAACATCACCTGGCACAGGGTGTCGACGATCATCTGAATGCCGGCGTCGGAGCCCTGCCCCACATGCGCACCGGGATGGAAGTTGTAGTAGTTGCCGGGCAGCGCTTCCATGCGCCGCAGGTCCTCCGCCATGGCCTCCAAGGCAAACTCGCGCGCCCGCTCTTTGGCCGAGCAAGGGTTATAGGTATACGGGGCATGAGCCACAAGCGGGCCAAAATCGTTCTGTTCCATAAGCTCGCGCAGGGCGGCCACGTCATCCATGTCAAGGTCTTTCGCCTTGCCGCCGCGCGGGTTGCGTGTAAAGAATGCAAAGGTATTGGCGCCAATTGACAACGCCGTCTCCCCCATCGCCCGATAGCCCTTCGTCGTGGATAGATGACACCCGATCGTCAGCATCCCCAGCTCCCCCTCATCAGTTGCGGTGAAATAGTTCCTGTCGATGCCTTATTCTGCCGCAAACAGGAACTATTCCACCGCAAGTTATAAAAGGGGCATCAGAGATGCGGGGCACCAAGCACTACGGCTACGGGCGCCGGCGTCATGATCCCTCACGCGTCAGCGCCAGGTCCTAGAGGGCTAGACGGATTGCATCGATAATGCGCGCGCAGCGCTGTGTGGCGGCAAGGGGCATGACGGGACTCTCGAGTTTCCCCGCCCGGATGAGCTGGGTCGCATGCTGGATTTCGCCGTAGAAATCATCGACCTCAAACGGGGCATTTACTTCGAGCATTCGTCCGTCGGAGTACCTCACATGGGCGAGCTCGGGGCGATGGAGGCGCTCGATTTCCAACGAGCCCCGCTCGCAGGCAATCATTAAGCGGCTTTCATATGCTGCTTTGCCGTCACACGCCATATGAATGGGTATACCGCCGACACTCATATGGATCTCATCGGCCCAATCCACGCGGCCGCCCGATACGTCACGCCAGCGAACTTCACGAGACGAAACATCGCACGCGCCCGCAAGCAGATCCTCAAACCACCCGACTGCATAGCAGCCCATGTCATATAGACAGCCACCCTGCAACGGACCGAGTAGATAACTCGAAGGGGACTCACCATAATCGAGTTTTTGCACGCTTTCGATCGAAACGATACGGCCGAGCTCGCCCGACGCAAGCAAGCCCTTCACGCGAGTACGCATCGGACAAAACCGATTTTTCATCGCCTCCATAAACGGCACACCGCACTCACGGGAAACGGAGGCGATCGCATGGGCCTCTTCTTCATTCAAAACGGCCGGCTTTTCGCACAGTACGGCCTTTCCCGCGCGCAGTGCCCGACAGACCCAATGCGCATGCATGCCATGCGGAAGAGCCAAGTAGATTGCGTCGACATCGGGGTCGGCAATCAGCGCATCATAAGCCGCATCGCCGTTATCGTCGACCGAGGCATGGCCATGCGCAACATCAATCGAAAACGCTCGGCAAAATTCCTCGACATGTGCAGGAGTGCGGCCGGCCGCAGCCACCAGCCGTGCCCCGTCGACCTTCTTGAGCGACGATGCAAATCGATGCGAAATGTGTCCAGCGCCCAAAACGCCCCAACGAACCTCACGCAAATCATCACATGAATCCCGATGGCCCACGACAGCCCCCTTCAGTTGCGGTGAAATAGTTCCTGTCGATGCCTTATTCTGCCGCAAGCAGGAACTATTCCACCGCAAGTTATAAAAGGGTCACGAGGAGCGCGTTTTGCCGAAGGCCTTAAGCACCGCCGTCACGGGGCCAGGCTGAAAACGGCGGCGTACGTCGTCCAAGCGCCCGGGGATATCGATATGCTGTGGGCAATGCCGCGCGCATTTGCCGCACTTGACGCAATTGCTCACCAGCTTGGGCTCGTTCGTCCGCACCGCGCTCGCCGTAAAGTATTGAGACAGCCCCGTAAACCAGCTGTGCGCATAGCTTGCGTTGTAGGCAGCAAAACACCCAGGGATATTGATGCCTTTAGGACACGGCATGCAATAGCCGCATCCCGTGCAGGGCACGCGATTCGATTTTTCAAACTCCCTCAGCACGCGTGCGATGGCATCGAGCTGAGCAGCCGTCATCGAATCCGGCAGGGCCCGATCGGCCAACGCCGCGTTCTCATCCACTTGCGCGGTATCGGTCATACCCGAAAGCAGCATCGTCACCTGAGGATGGTTCCACACCCACGAAAGCCCCCAGGCGGCCGGAGTGCGCAAATGCGGGTCACGGGCGCCATCGAGCACAGCGCGTGCCCGCGGCGGCAGTTTGCCCGCTAGACGACCGCCCAGCAGTGGCTCCATCACAAACACCGCAAGACCGCGCTCCGCAGCCGCCATGAGTCCTGCCGTTCCCGCTTGGTAACGCTCGCCGGCATAGTTGTACTGGATCTGGCAAAAATCCCAGTCATATGCGTCAAGCACCGTCAGGAAATCCGCCGCGCTGCCGTGATACGAAAAACCAATCTGGCGAATGCGCCCCGCCGCCTTTTGACGCGCGATCCAGTCCTCGATGCCCAACGCCACCACACGTTCCCACTGGGCGGGCGAGGTAATGTTGTGCATGAGGTAATAGTCGATATGGTCGGTCCGCAGGCGGCACAGTTGCTCGTCGAAGAACCGGTCGAAATCCTCCGCGCATTTGCACGAAGCATGCGGCAGCTTGGTCGCGAGCAAAACCTGGTCGCGTAGGCCTAGGCGCTCAAGCGAAGCGCCCACGCAAGCCTCGTTGCCGGGATAGAGATAGGCCGTGTCCAGGTAGTTAATCCCCTGCTCCACCGCACGGGAGATGATGGCGTCGGCTGTCTTCGCATCCGGGCGTCCCGGCGCACCGGGAAACCTCATGCAGCCCAGCCCCAACGCCGAGATACGGTTACTGCTTTTGGGGTCAACGCGATATTGCACGGCCCCTCCTCCCCCATCGAAGCCCTGATAAGGCGAAACAAACCTGTCACGTCATCGAAGCACATCGGAATCGCAATCGAGAACGTATCGTAACGCAGCAGAAATCAGGCCGTCACGGCACCGCTTTAACATCAGCAAAAAGCCCGATGAAAGGAGGCGAGCGTGGTCACGCGTGAGGACGCCTACCCCTATCCCGGCGAGCAATACATCCTCTCGGTCGACCGCTACCAGATCGAGGTCATGAACCATCTGGACGAGCTTCCCGCCACGGGCGCAGGCATCATCTGCACCTTCCCCAAGGTGCGCGATGGCGTTGGATATCCTGTGCGCGTTTTTGCGGTCTGTCCCGCGGCATAAGCGCACAGTGCAATAGTTCTTTTTCGTAACAGCAGTCCCGCGCATCCACCAATCACCCTGGCAGCATACAATCCATCAGGCGCCCCTTACGCGGGCGCCTTTTATATGGGGAGATGATTCACATGCAGATCAACAAGGTCGCCTTTATCGGCAAGGGCGGCGTCGGCCTGCTCTACGGTAGCATGATTGCCACGGCCCTCGGCAATGACGCCGTCGAATACGTTATGGATGACGCCCGTTTCGAGCGTCACGCAGGCGACGCCCTTACGGTCAACGGCGAGCCCTGCGCACTCAAGTCCGTGCGCGTCAGTGAGGCAACGCCCGCCGATCTTGTCATTCTCACGGTCAAGACGACGGGACTCAACCAAGCACTCAAGACTATGGAGCGCGTCGTGGGGCCCAACACGCTCATCGCCTCGCTGTGCAACGGCATTACGAGCGAGCAGAAGATTGCCGAGCGCTTTGGCTGGAAGCATACCGTTCTTGGTATTTGCCAGGGCATGGATGCCGTGTTCCTCGACGGCGCGCTCACCTTTACCAATGCGGGCGAGATTCGCTTTGGCGCGGCAGCAGGCACCGAGCCCGCAACCGTCACCGCCATCGACGAGCTCTACACACGCTGCGGCATCGCCCATACCGCCGAGAGCGACATTGCGCACCGCATGTGGGCCAAACTCATGCTCAACGATGGTATCAACCAGACGTGCATGGCCTACGGCGGAACGTATGGAAGCGCCACAGAGGCCGGCTCCGAGCAGCGCCGCTGCTTTGTCTCCGCCATGCGAGAGACACTTGCGGTCGCCAATGCCGAGGGCATTGAGCTGACCGAGGCAGACCTGACGCAGATGGTGCACCTCATCGAGGGAATCGACCCCACCGGTATGCCCTCGATGGCGCAGGACCGCATCGCACAACGAAAGACCGAAGTCGAGGAGTTCGCGGGCACCATTTGCCGCCTGGCCGCCAAACACGATATCCAAGTGCCGCAAAACGATTGGCTCTACCAGAGGATTCGCGAAATAGAAAGCAGCTGGTAGCCTCGGCCGCATCGCGACGTGCGCAATACAAGCAGACAGGCCTTCGCGAGGATTCCGTCATTCGCGAAGGCCTGTTGCATTTAGCTCGAGGCTAAAACTGAGGCTTATTTTGCGATTCCGGAACCTCGTCCTCGTCATCGCGGCAAAGTAGCACGCCGGCGCTTCCCAGCAACGCCGCTGCAATCAAGGCGCCCACAATCACAGGAGCGGCGCCCGTAGCGGACTGCAAGCCGGCAGTTAACGCCGCCGTCGGACCAAGGCATCCGATCAAAAGGGCAACGACGGCAATAGCGACATCTCGAGCGTTCATGGAACCACTTCCTCCACGAGAAAGACTTTGTTTCTCGTGACTTAGTGTGCCCCGCGCCCATATGCGCGGCGTACTGCCACGGTAAGCGCTCTGTTAACTCAAATGCATACATAGAACGGGCGCCCTTACGTTGCCCTAAAGCTCGGTAAAGACGCCCGTCCGCCAAATATTCGTGATGCAGAAAAATTACCAGCCAGTGTAGTAGTCGGTGGTTCCGGCTGCGCAGCCGGAGTCATAGACCTTGCACTCGCCCTTGGAACCGGTAAACGTGGAGCCCTGAGCCTTATCGCCCGCGGCAACGACGTAGTAACCATCGGAATCGCGCCAAAAGCCCTCGGAATCCTGAGTCCACTCGCCCGTGCGGTGATGGTAGAGCACGTTGCTGCTGTAATAGGTCTCACGACGACCGTTATAGTTATTGACGCCGCTCGAGCGCGTCAGGCCCGAGCCGTTCGCGTAATACGCAGCAGACGCGTAAGACGAGCCGGAGCCGGCGTTGTAATACAAAGCCTGAACGGCCTCAGCGGCCTCGGCTTCGGCGGCCGCAACCTCGAGCGCCTCACGCTTGGCATCCTCAAGCGTCGTGCGCAGCTCATCGAGCTCGGTCGACTTCGCGTCGACCTCCTCCATCGTCAAAAGACTGCCCGCACCATCGATACAACCTTGCAGTACAGCGCGCTCGTCATCGGTGGCATAGTCACCGTACATGTTCATGATGATCTGGGCGCGAACCTCTAGGGAATCGCGCTTGGCCCCCATAGAGGCGTTCCACTCCTGCATGGAGCCAAAGCCGTCGCCGCGATAGTCGACGGGCTGCATCAGCGTCGCCTCGGACGGCGTGGATCCGACCGTATCGGATAGTGTTGCCGCGTGGACATCAGTTGCGCCGGCGCCCGTCAAAAGTGCCACGGTCAGAGCGGCGGAAAGGGCGGCGGCTTTCGGTTTTCGTGAATCAATCCTCATGTAGCTGGAAACCTCCGTAGTGCGTTTTTGCTGCGTTTGAGCTGTGTGTGATTCGATCGCGCTGCATAGTACCCCGAGCAAATCGCGACCTGCGGTTTTACTCAAAAGGTGCACGTCAATTGCGTAAAACTCACATCCTCTCAACAGGAGTTTTCCACAACTCGAATGCATAAAGCGTGCCAAAAACCCTGTTTTTGCACCCTCTCTATGCAAAAAAGGCGCCGGTGCGACCATTGTTCGCACAGGCGCCTTGAGCAGGCATTTAATGCAGTTATACCATCGAGTCGCAAGGGGTCCTTGCACAAGTCGCCTTACTCGTCCAGCGCGGCGAAGGCCTGCTTCAGATCCCAAATGATGTCCTCGGCGTTCTCGGTACCGATGGAAAGACGGATCGTGGAGGGCGTGATGTTCTGCTCGGCGAGCTCCTCGGCAGAGAGCTGGGAGTGCGTGGTGGTAGCCGGGTGCACGACGAGCGACTTGACGTCGGCCACGTTGGCGAGCAGCGAGAACACCTGCAGATGATCGATGAACTTCCAAGCTGCCTCCTGGCCACCCTTAACCTCAAAGGTAAAGATCGAGGCACCGCCGTTGGGGAAGTACTTCTGGTACAGCTCATGGTCGGGATGCTCGGGCAGGCTCGGGTGGTTCACCTTGGCGACGTGGCTGTCACCGGTCAGGAACTCAACGACCTTCTTGGTGTTCTCGACATGACGGTCAACGCGCAGCGACAGAGTCTCGGTGCCCTGGAGCAGGACCCAGGCGTTGAACGGGCTGATGCAGGCGCCCTCGTCACGCAGCAGGATAGCGCGGACATAGGTTGCAAAGGCGGCGGGACCGGCAGCCTCGGCAAAAGAAACACCGTGGTAGGAGGGGTTGGGCTCAGCGATCTGGGCGTACTTGCCACTCGCCTTCCAATCGAAGTTACCGCCGTCGACGATCACACCGCCCAGCGAGGTGCCGTGGCCGCCGATAAACTTGGTTGCGGAGTGGACGACGATGTTGGCACCATGCTCCAGCGGACGGAACAGATACGGGGTGCCGAAGGTGTTGTCGACGACAACCGGCAGGCCATGCTTCTTGGCGATCTCGGAGATGGCGTCGATGTTGGGGATGTCGGAGTTGGGGTTACCGAGCGTCTCGAGATAGATGACCGTGGTGTTGTCCTTGATGGCGCCCTCGACCTCGTCCAGGTTATGGGCATCGACGAAGGTGGTCTCGACACCAAACTGGGAGAGCGTGTGCTCCAGCAGGTTGTAGGAACCGCCGTAGATGGTCTTCTGGGCGACCACGTGGTCACCAGCCTGGGCAAGTGCCTGCAGGGTATAGGTGATGGCAGCGGCACCGGAGGCGACGGCAAGACCGGCCACGCCACCCTCGAGCGCGGCGATACGGTCCTCGAAGACGCCCTGGGTGGAGTTGGTCAGACGGCCGTAGATGTTACCGGCGTCGGCAAGACCAAAGCGGTCGGCGGCGTGCTGGGAGTTGCGAAACACATAGCTCGTGGTTTGATAGATAGGCACAGCACGGGAGTCGGATGCAGGATCGGCGCTCTCCTGGCCAACGTGCAGCTGCAGGGTATCGAAACCAAAGGTGTGCTCGGGGTTGTTGATAAACTGGCTCATGATGATCTCCTCGATCGAACAAAAGTAATAAGAGTAAGAGAAGTAAGTCGCTGTCTCCTGATCACGCCGACGGGCGCAAACAGGAGCCCGGCATTCGTCTTGGTAAGCAATTCATATGCGGGCCTCCTTTCGCATCCCGGTTCCGTGGTCGGCTTAATTACCTACCGCCTTTGTGTGTTTTGAATAGTACGAGCATTGTTTTGCTCGGTCAATCACTTAAAAGCGCTAACTTGTTATCGGTTTTTTAGATAGCAATCGAGAGGATGGACGTCAATGACCCTCCAGCAACTTCGTTTTTTGATCGCCGTGGCAGAGTCCGGATCGATCAACGCCGCAGCCCAGCGCCTTTATACGGCACAGTCCAACATCTCAAACGCCGTCAAAAGCCTGGAACAGGAGCTCCATCTGGAGATCTTTACGCGCTCCAGCCGCGGCGTCACGCTCACCAACGACGGCACCGAGCTATTGGGCTATGCGCGCCAGGTCGTAGAGCAGGCCGACATGCTCGAGGCACGCTACGAGGACGGCGGCACACCCCAGGCGCGCCTTGCCGTCTCGGCCCAGCACTACGCTTTTTCGGTCGAGGCCTTTGTCAACGTCGTCGAGCGCTGCCGCGACAGTAAGTTTGAGTTCATCATGCGCGAGACCACCACCTCGCAGATCATCGATGACGTCCGCGCATTTCGCAGCGATATCGGCATTCTGTATCTGGATGACTTTAACGCCCGCGTCCTGCAGAGGGCCTTCGCCGATGCCCGCGCAAGCTTCCATCCCCTCTTCGACGCGACGGTCCACGTCTTCGTTAGCGAGCGCCACCCGCTCGCACGCCGCCCGCAGCTGTCCCTTGCCGACCTTACACCCTATACGCGCTACAGCTTTGAGCAGGGAACCTCAAACTCCTTCTATTACGCCGAGGAACCTTTTAGCTATATCCCTTGCGACCGCAACATACGAATCTCGGACCGCGGAACACTTACCAACTTACTTATCACGTCGAACGGCTACACCCTGTCGACCGGTGTCCTCTCCAATGAAATGCAATGGGGTATGGCATCGATCCCGTTAGCAGACGCCCCAACGATGCACGTAGGATATATCATGCACGACGAGCGCAAGCCCTCTCCTCTCTTGCGGCAATACCTCGACGAGCTCAACCGCATCATCCATGCCGACCAGCTGTCGGAAGACGGGGTAGAAATCGTAGATTGCTAGCCCGCGGCGGGCATGGCGCTACAATGGTCACTCACACGAAACGTACCCAACGAAAGGAAGCCCGTGAAGGTCATCATCTATACCGACGGCTCTGCCCGATCAAATCCGGGACGCGGCGGCTACGGCGCCGTACTCAAATACACCAACCCCGCCGGCAAGACCTTCACCTCCGAGCTTTCGCGCGGCTACGCCAAGACCACCAACAACCGCATGGAGCTCATGGCGGTCATCGTGGCGCTCGAGGCACTCAACCGCCCCTGCGAGGTCGAGGTCCATTCCGATTCGCAATACGTCGTCAACGCCTTTAACAAGCACTGGATCGACGGCTGGAAAAAGCGCGGATGGAAAACCGCCAACAAGCAGCCCGTCAAAAACCGCGACCTATGGGAGCGCCTGCTTGCCGCAAAGAGTAAGCATAAGGTGGAATTCATCTGGGTTAAGGGGCATGCCGGCCACGAGCTCAATGAGCGCTGCGACGAACTCGCCACCACCGCGGCCGACGGAGCCAATCTCGATATCGACACCGGCTTTAGCGAAAGCGACCTGTAGCGGCGTTTTCGCACGCTATTTCCTGCCCCCTCGCGCTACACTCATCCTGTAAACCGAACGGCACGAGGGGGACACATGCTGCGTATAGCGACCATCGGCACATCCATGATTACCGACGACTTTATCCAGGTCGTCAACGCCAACGACCAGACTACATTCGTAGGCACGCTCTCGCGCGATGCAGATCGCGGCGCCGCCTTTACCGCCGAACACAGCGGCGAACGCAACTTCACCGCGCTTGACGAGCTTGCGTCCGCCGACGACGTCGACGCCGTCTATATCGGCAGCCCCAATGCACTCCATCACGAGCAGGCGCTCGCCTGCATCGCCGGCGGCAAGCACGTTATCGTCGAGAAGCCCTTCTGCGCCACCGAGGCGCAGGCACTCGAGGTCTTTCGCGCTGCCGAGGCAGCAGGCGTCGTGGCTCTCGAGGCCATGCGCCCGCTCCATGACCCCGCTTTCCACGTCGTCGAGGACGCCCTGGGCGAGATCGCTCCCATCCGCCGCGCCTCATTGCGCTTTGGCAAGTATTCCTCACGCTACAACGAAATCCTCGCTGGACGCGCCACCAATATCTTCGACTGCCACATGGCCTCGGGTTCCCTCATGGACATCGGCGTCTATACCGTCGAGCCCATGGTCGAGATCTTCGGCATGCCCTCCGGTCTCACCAGCATGGCCACGCTGCTCGACCCCTCAACGCAAGAGCTCACCCATGGCCCCATCGACGGTTGCGGTTCCATTCTCGCCAGCTATGGCGGTGGCCGTATCTCCGTCGAGCTCGCGCACTCCAAAATTACGAATGACCTGCTGCCCTCGCAGATCGAAGGCGAGCGTGGCACTATCCAGATCGACCATCTGTCCACGCCCCGCAACGTCCGCATCGACTATCGCGGCGACGTCGAACGCGGCTCGGCGACCGAGGCGCCGCGCGAACAGGACGACAACGGCCGCGCGCTCGACCTTCCCAAGTCAAGCAACACCATGGAATACGAACTCGCAGACTTTATCACCGCCATCGGAGGCATCGATAACGTTAAGGAAGAGATCTGGGAGACCCCGGCGGGACGCCATGATCTCGGCCACTACCGCGATGTCACGCTCGTCTCGCTGCGCATCATGGATGCCGTGCGTCAGCAGGCCGGCATTACCTTCCCCGCCGATTCAGTCAAGCAGGCATAGCGATGGGCCTCTTCGATACGTTCTTCTCCAGCGTCACCGGCGGCAGTCGAGAGCCTCAAAAACCATCAAACGTCGAGTTCGAGCTGCGCCGCAGGCTTACCGTACTCGCAAGCGACGAGGCCACTCAAGACACTCCCCTGCGCTATTTCCTGCGCTGGGCGGGGCAAGTCCAAGGCGTTGGTTTTCGCTTTACCAACACCAACCTCGCGCAGGCACGCGCACTCACCGGCTGGGTGCGTAACATGGAAGACGGCTCAGTCGAGATGGAGATACAGGGAGCTCCGGCAAACATCCTATCTCATCTCGAGGCGCTTCATGCCTCCTACGAGCGCATGGGAACGCGTTTTCGCCTCATAGACGCCCAGGTCCGAGCCCCACTTACCAATGAAGACGGCTTCAGTCCTCATTATTAGTATTGTGTGCTAAATAAGGTATCATTTACCTACGACCGTTAATAGAAAAGAGGCGAGGCGCATGGCGGTGCAAAGAAGGAATACCAGGCAGCGAAAGCTGGTTCTTGACGCCGTGCGCCAAAGCTATAACCATCCCACCGCTGACGAAATCTACAACGTCGTGCGCGCGCAGGATGACAAAATCAGCCGCGGTACGGTCTACCGCAACCTCAATCTCTTGGCCGACGCCGGCGAGATCCTCTCAATCAAGACGCCGGGCGGCAGCCGCTTCGATCGCACGATCGAGCCGCATGCGCATATCATCTGCACCTCGTGCAGCCGCGTCATCGATGTGCCGCTCCCCTTCGACGCCCAGCTCGACGCAAAGGCGTCCGAGCAAATCGGCTGGAACGTCACGTCGCACTACACCATCTTCGAGGGCCTCTGCCCCAACTGTAGGTAGATTTTGGGACATGCCTACTCAGCAAGCAGGCGACGCAGTTCTTCTTCGACCGTGCGCACGTAGCGGACGCGGTCATTGATGCCGCGCATGCTGGGATTGCAGCTCTCCATTAGATAAGGATGGCCCACCGCGTTGAGCATGTCGCGATCGTTTTCGTTATCGCCAAACGCCATCATCTCATCGGGCGAAATACCCAGGGCACGACCGTAATCGGCAAGCGCGGAGCCCTTGCCCGAACCGAAACCGATAAAGTCCGTCCATTCGGTTCCCGACGTCATCACGTCAACACGGTCGCTAAAGAGGCGCTCGAAATACTCCAGGGCCGCCAGCTGATCCACCTCGGGCGTCTGGAAGGCAATCTTAATGACGTCCTCGTCGATGTCCTCGGGGCGGTCGACCACCGCCACATCGCAGTGGACCTCATAGCGCAAATGATCGACGAACGCATCGTTGCCGCTCATGGTGTAGAGGCGCCCCTCACACGAAAGGGTTACGTCGGCATGGGGATAGGCGACCACGGCATTCGCGATATCCATAGCAAGGCTACGCTCCATGGAACGCTTGACAACGGCATGCCCCTCGCTCATCACCAGGGCTCCGTTTTCGCATACATAGGCGAGCTCATCGGCCACCGGGGCAAACAGATAGCGCAAGCTCGCATATTGACGGCCGCTCGCCGGCATAAACACAATACCGCGACGATGCAGCTCATCAATGAGCTCAAATGCCTCAGGGCGTGGCTCGCGCTCCCCCGGATGCAGCAACGTGCCATCCAAATCGCAGGCGATCAGCTTGATTCCCTCAAGACCCATATGCTTCCCCCAAAGCCTCTCATCAACAGCAAGACGGACTTTGAATGGCAATCCCTCAAAGCCCGTCTTGCGCATACGCGCGCTTAGCCGCGCGTCTTTTTTACGATCGTAAAGTCTGAAGCCATGCTCACAACAACATCCGCCGCGCTCGATGCAAAGCGTCGACTGGCATCGAGCTCGCGTGCGACCACCGAGAGCCGAACGCCCCCAATGCCCCGGAGCATACGACCCAAAACCGGTTGCACCGGCGTATACATGCGCACGGTATGCTCGTCCGAGTCACCCCGGAAGAGCGGCGCATGCATGTTGCCGATCTCCCAGCACGCATGTGCGAGCACAATCGGATCCATGCGGTCGACTTCGACCAAATAGACCTCGGCGCTGCGCAGGCGTACGACAACCGCTACGGGCACCGTGCCCGTGCGGTCGACAGCGAGCACGTCACCGTCGGCAAGACGCTCGCCATCAGTGGCATCCAGCCGGGCATTCACCGTGCGCCCCAGCTCCGTCACGCCCACAAACAGGCGCGCATCAGCCTGGTCCCAATCGAGTAGCAGCTCGTCAACCTCAAAGACGCCACCCAGCTCCCGACGAAGCAGGAGTTCATAGGACGGGTCGTTGAGATTTCCCAAGCGCTCCGTAGCTACCAGGTCCACGGACATCAACTAGTCCTCGACCTCAACGAGCTCGATATCAAAGTTGAGATCCTTGCCGGCAAGCTCGTGGTTGGCATCGAGCGTCACGGCCTCGGACGTCACATCGATGACGACAGCGGGGACAGGCATGCCGCTCGGCGTGGACAGGAAGAGCTTCATGCCCTTCTCGATCTGCTCGATGTTGGGAACCTGCTCGGCCGGGAAGGTCAGGACCATCTCGGGGTTGTGCTCGCCGTAGGCATCGGCAGCAGGAATGTGCACGGACTTCTTCTCGCCCACCTGCATATCGATAACGGCGGCGTCGAAGCCCTTGATCATCTGACCGGCACCGCAGGTGAACTCCAGCGGCTCACCGCGATCGTAGGAGCTATCGAACTGCGTGCCGTCATCGAGCGTGCCACGATAATGGGTCTTGACCTTCTTGCCCTGGTTGGACATGGTAACCTCCGTGATAAGGGCGGCGCACAACGCGGGCCGCCGTGAACATATGGCGCTAACTATACCCTAGTCATACAATTCATTGACAGTTTGCAAAGAAACGCTGCAACCGGAGGAACCATGGCATATCCCGTATTTGACCTACACTGCGACACCGCCGACCGTATCGGCTGGGCCACACTCGATCTTGACCTGCGCTTTACCGCCGGCACCGACGGTTATTTCCCCGGCGACGAAACGCATCCGCAGGATTTCGACCTTATCGAGGGCAACGCCTGCGCCATCTCGCTCGCAAAGATCGGCAACACGCCGTGGGCGCAGTGCTTCGCTACGTTTGTCCCCGACGAGATTCCCACCGCCCACGCCGCGCGCTTCCAGGCGCAGATCATGGCGCATATGAGCGGCCAGGCAATGCTCAACCACGACCGCATGGTCAACGTGCGCAGCGCCGCTGATATTCGCCCTGCGCTCAAAGACGGCAAGGTCGCCTGCATCCACACCATCGAAAACGCCACGTTCTTTGCCGAGGACCCCGCGCTGATCGAGGTGCTCAAGAGCTTGGGCGTGCTTATGTCGTCACTCAGCTGGAACGCGCAGGGACCGCTCGCGAGCGGCCACGACACCCACGCCGGCCTCACCGCCGCCGGCATCGAGGCACTTACGCAGATGGAGCACGCCGGCATGATACTCGACGTCTCCCACCTCAACGACGAGTGCTTTGACGAGGTTGTCGCCCACGCCACGCGCCCCTTCGTCGCCAGCCACTCCAACTCCCGTGCGGTTTGCGGCGTCAAGCGCAACCTCACCGACGACCAGTTCCGCACCATTCGCGACATGGGCGGCATCGTCGGCCTCAACTACTGCAGCGAGTTCCTATCCAACGATGCGACCGACAAGACCACCGCAGACGTCACCTTCGACCAGCTGGCAGCCCATATCGAACACTGGCTCGACCTGGGCGGCGAAGATGTCATCGCACTCGGCGGCGACTGGGACGGCGCCAAGGTGCCCGCTTTCCTCTCCGATGCCAGCAAGATGCCCGAATTCCAGAACATGCTCTCCAAGCACTTTGGCAAGACCGTGACGCAGAAGCTCTGCAGCGATAACGCCCTTGCCTTCTTCGAGCGTTATTAATTTCACATCCCTTGAGCGGGCCGGCATACCGAACGGTCGAAATGCCGGCCCGTCCCCAATCTGAAGGACCGCTTTTGACGCAGCAGTTTACGATTTTCCTACCCCGACCGGATGGGATGCCCATCCCCGTCGTCGTTACCAAAAAGCGCGTCAAGAACTTCAACCTACGCGTCACATCGAGCGGTGAGGTCCACGCCAGCGCACCGCTCGGCGCCAGCCGCGAGCGTATCGAAGCGTTTGTGAAGCGCAACAGCGCCTGGATTATCAGCCGACTTGCCCAGCGCGAGCAACGTCAGACGACGGCACAGGAGCCGCTCAGCCCCTCGTCCATCATTGCGCTTTGGGGCAAGCCCATCACGGTACAGGACGCACTCGATCACAACTTTGTATCACCCGCACCGCGACCCCAGCAGGCCACCTTCGCAAGTTTTATGGGTACCGACGAATCGGACGAAGGCCCACAGGCCAAGCGGCTCGCAATCCTCGACGGTCTAACGTCCGACGAGCTCCAAGCCCACATCGACCAGCTTTATACGTCCGAAGTCACATCGGCGCTGCGCGATATGGTGCACGCATACGAAATCGCAATGGGTGTCGCCGTTTCCCGCGTTTCCGTACGCAGCATGAAAACGCGTTGGGGCTCATGCACGCCCAAATCCGGCACCGTTCGCATCGCACGAGAACTTGCCGCCTACCCCGTCGAATGCCTCGACATGGTTATCGCCCACGAGCTCGTCCACTTGCTCGAGCCAAGCCACAATCAGCGGTTTCACGCCTTGCTCGACACGTACTGTCCCAACAATAGAGTTTTGTCGCAGCGGCTCAAGCAACCACCCATAGAGACGTATTAGAACCGGTTAACGCACGCGCTCGATCTCAACACCGCAGCTTGCCAGGGGAAGACCGACGGGCGCCCAAGGCTTATCGAGCTTAACACGCACGCCAAGCAGCAGGGGGTAACGACGTAGCAGCATCTGGGCCACACCCTCGGCTGCAGCCTCGATAAGCTTAAAGGTATGCTCACGCAGATAGCCATCGACATCGTGGCACACCGAGCCGTAGTCAATCGAGGCGTCCAGGTTATCGTGCTCCCCCGCTGCACGCAGGTCGGCATAGAGCACCAGGGACACGATGAACTTCTGGCCCAGCGCGTTCTCTTCGGGATACACGCCGTGGTTGGCAAAGACCTCGAGACCGTCGATAGTAATGCGATCGGCATGGCGCAGATCGTCATAGCTCACGTGGGGCACCGCCGTTGCAGTGGATATTTCGCCCCTTCCACGGCGGGCGAGTTCGGCGCCTTCAGTCTTAGTTGCATTCTCGGGCAGTTTCTTGTTACTCATCGCGATCGTCTCCTTCGTTTAGAACCCCGACCGCGCAAACTAACTACACGCGAATCGACAGGTTCTTTTTATCATCGCTCCAGTTGCAAGCATTGCGCGCGGGGCATGCAAAGCAGGCGCGCGACGCTTTGTCGGCTGCATAAAGCAGACGCTCGAGCGGCTGGCTGTTCACGCGCAGCTTTCGATGGCCCAGAATGGCCGTCTTAATAGCTGCGGCATCGGCCGGCTCAAACGCCACGTCATCGGGCATGCCGCCGAGAATCGCATCAGCGACGCGCTCGCTTGCAACATCATGGGATATACCCGATTCATACTGTTCATCTTTGCCGATATCGTGAAGAAGTGCCGTAGCGTAGATGACCTCGCGGTCAAATTCGAGCTGTTCCTCGAGATTCTTAATCCACATAATGCGCGCGACATCAAGCAGATGGTCAATACCGTGGCGGCAAAAGATGCGCCCCGATTCCAACTGTGCAATATTGCCCAGATGCCGCCGGAACAGCCCGTTGGCACAAATGTAATCAATGCGAGGCATGGCGCCAAAGGGAGTCAGGCCCGAAGCCATAAAGCCGCGACGCGGCGTCCCCTCATCGGTCTTCGATGTAAAGTCGTTGACGGCCCCCATGCTAACGGCCCAACATCCTAAAGAACCGCTCCTCGAGCGCGGGATCGGTCTCAAAGACGCCGCGGCGAGCGAGCGTCACGGTCTTGGTGCCGGGCTTTTGCACGCCGCGCATGGTCATGCACATATGCTCGGCTTCCATCAGCACAATCGCCCCTTGGGGAGCTAGATATTCCATGAGGGCATCGGCAACCTGTGCACACAACTGCTCCTGCAGCTGCAGACGACGGGCATAGACCTCAACCGTGCGAGCAAGCTTAGACAGACCCGCCACGCGACCGTTAGGGATATAACCGATCGCAGCCTTGCCATAAAACGGCAGCAGATGGTGCTCGCACAGCGAGTAAAACGTAATGTCGCGCTCGATAACCAAATCGTTCGAAGCGACGGCAAAAGTTTTGGACAGGTGTTCCTCGGCACTCTGGTCCATACCGCCGGCAATCTCGCCATACATACGGGCGACGCGTGCCGGCGTCTCCAGCAGGCCCTCACGAGTTGGGTCCTCGCCTATACCTTCAAGCAGCAGCTTAATGGCAGTCTCGACTTTTTCCTGATCGACCATCTGGGCCTCACTTTTTTCGATTTCGCGTTCGCGCTATGGTACCACGCCGGCACGCAGCCTCTGCCAGCTACATAGTATGGGTCGAATAGACCGGATCGTCTCGCCAAAGCTCCACAGCATCGCAAAGCGCAACGCCCTCACGCGCAGCACGAGCGCGCGTGGCGTTCATGTCGATCACGCGCTGATTACTCGAGCCCCTAAAACGCAACGAGATATCGTACAGGTCTTGAACGAACGGACCATCCACCAACATGTCGAGGCAGGCAAGGATACGGTCCGTCACCTCGGTATGATGACGGCCGCCCGGCACAAGCTCCTCGAGCACGTCGCCGGTAAAGCACCAAATGGTCTTCCCCGACTCCACAGGATAGGCCGCACGCACGCGTTCGACAAAGTCAACGAGCCCCACCTGGTTCTCGGGTTCCATAGGCTCCCCGCCCAGAATCGTCAGGCCATCGATAAAGGGATGGTCGAGACTCTCGATAATCTTGTCCTCGACGGCGCGATCGAACGGCTCACCCGCAGCAAAGTCCCACGCAACAGAGTTAAAGCAGTTCTTGCACCCACGACGGCACCCACTCACAAACAGAGAAGTACGGACGCCTTCCCCATCAGCAATATCGAAATACTTAATGTTCGCGTAGTTCATAGGTAACTCTCCCGGGAGGCCGGGACATATCATCCCGTCCTCAAACATTCTCGGCCTTCGGCCTGCGAAACTGCGGGCGGGACGATATGTCCCGGCCTCATGCAAAGGGTAACTCAATGAACGAAGCGAACATTGAGTATAGGGTTCGCGGTCCAATAAATACTCAGCTGCAGCTCAACCGCCATTGCAAGCAGATCGTCATTGCAGCTCAACTCATTTCCGCTAAGAACTTCGAGAAGCGAGCAGACCGCATGCTGCATCTCAGCTACGTCAACTTGGCTGAGCCGAGAGGGCCGCTTGGGCTTTTGCTCGATATGAGTTCCGCACGCAAAGAAGGCCACTTAATGTGGCCTTCGTCTTGCGCAGGACTGTCCGAAATAGCGAGCAAATGCCCAAGCGGCCCTCTCGGCTCAGCCCCGGAGCGGTATTAGAGATGCAGCACGCGGTCGCGGATCTCCTCGGTTCGACCCTGGTTCCAGAACTGGGTGCCGATGTAGCCGCACGTACGACGGGCGACGTTCATCTTCTCTTGGTCACGATTGCCGCAATTGGGGCACTCCCACACTAGCTTACCGTCATCCTCGACAATCTTGATCTCACCGTCGTAGCCGCACACCTGGCAGTAGTCGCTCTTGGTGTTGAGCTCGGCGTACATGATGTTGTCGTAGATGTACTGCATCACGCGAATGACAGCCTTAAGGTTGTCCTGCATGTTGGGAACCTCGACGTAGGAGATGGCGCCGCCCGGCGAAAGCTGCTGGAACATGCCCTCAAACTTAAGCTTATCGAAGGCATCGATCTCCTCGGACACGTGAACATGGTAGCTATTGGTGATATAGCCCTTGTCCGTCACGCCCGGAATAATGCCAAAACGGCGCTGCAGGCACTTGGCGAACTTGTACGTCGTCGACTCCAGCGGCGTACCGTACAGCGAGAAATCGATATCGCTCGCGGCCTTCCACTCCGCGCACTTGTCGTTCATACGCTGCATAACTGCCATGGCAAAGGGCGTACCCTCCTTCTCGGTGTGGCTGTGGCCCGTCATGTACTTGACGCACTCATACAGACCGGCGTAACCCAGGCTGATGGTGGAATAGCCGCCCACGAGCAGCTTATCGATCGTCTCGCCCTTCTTAAGGCGTGCCAGGGCGCCGTACTGCCAAAGAATCGGCGCGGCATCCGAAAGCGTGCCCATCAGGCGCTCATGGCGGCACAGCAGAGCGCGGTGACACAGCTCAAGGCGCTCGTCGAAGATCTTCCAGAACTTGTCCATGTCCTGGTGCGAGCTCAGTGCGACATCGGGCAGGTTAATGGTCACAACACCCTGGTTAAAGCGACCGTAATACTTGGGCTTGCTCGGGTCATAGTTCAGCGCGTTTGCAACGTTATTAAAGCCGTTGCCCGAGCGGTCGGGCGTCAGGAAGCTGCGACAACCCATGCAGGTGTAGCAATCGCCATTGCCCGCGGTCTCACCCTTCGAAAGCTTAAGCTCGCGCATCTTCTTCTCGGAGATGTAGTCGGGCACCATGCGCTTGGCGGTGCACTTGGCGGCCAGCTGAGTCAGATAGAAGTACGGGGAATCCTCGTAAACGTTATCGTCCTCGAGCACATAGATAAGCTTGGGGAACGCCGGGGTGATCCACACGCCCGCCTCGTTCTTAACGCCCTCATAGCGCTGGCGAAGCGTCTCCTCCACGATCATGGCAAGATCGTGCTTCTCCTGGACCGAGCGGGCCTCGTTGAGGTACATGAAGACCGTCACGAATGGTGCCTGGCCGTTGGTGGTCATAAGGGTCACGACCTGATACTGAATCGTCTGGACACCGCGACGGATCTCATCACGCAGACGGTCCTCTACGACCTCACGCACCTTCTCTGCGGGAGCGGAAACACCGAGCTCCTCAAGCTCGCGGGCAACCTCGCCGCGAATCTTCTGGCGGCTCACCTCGACGAACGGGGCAAGATGGGTCAGCGAAATCGACTGGCCGCCGTACTGGGAGGAAGCAACCTGGGCGATGATCTGCGTCGCAATGTTGCAGGCAGTCGAGAAGCTATGCGGCTTCTCAATCAGCGTGCCCGAGATAACAGTACCGTTCTGGAGCATGTCCTCCAGGTTCACCAGGTCGCAGTTATGCATGTGCTGGGCAAAGTAATCCGAATCATGGAAGTGAATCAGGCCCTCGTTGTGCGCATCCACGATCTCCTGGGGCAGCAGCACGCGCTGGGTCAGATCCTTGGAGATCTCGCCGGCCATGTAGTCACGCTGAACGGAGTTGACGGTCGGATTCTTGTTGGAGTTCTCCTGCTTGACCTCTTCGTTATTGCACTCAATCAGCGACAGAATCTTGTCATCGGTCGTGTTCTTTTGGCGCTTCAGGCTCTGAACATAGCGGTAGATGATGTAGTGGCGAGCGACCTCGTAGCAGTCGAGACGCATAATCTCGTCCTCGACCAGATCCTGGATCTCCTCGACCGATACGGTGTGGCCGGCCTTCTCACATGCCTCGGCGACGTTTTGTGCCGCATAGATCACCTGGCGGTCGGTAAGGCGAGAGCCTTCCTCGACCTCCAAGTTTGCGGCGCGGATCGCATTGACGATCTTATCGATGTCAAAGGTAACCTCGGTGCCGCTGCGCTTGATGATCTTCATCCTCTTGCCTCTTTCGCATCGTAGCCTCATTGCGCTTCAGAGCCAAACGATGCCCGGCAGGGCTTACCCTGTCTTGCGGCGCCGTCGCGCAATCTGTGTTTTCGATAACCATAGGCCCTCATGCGGACAATCCTCGCAGCCAATCAAGGGGCTCAAAGATCCATCCAAATAATGGGGCGAATAAGGTTCTCGTTCTCTGTCCGCCATCTATCATACGACAAAGAGGCATCTATATCCTGTATTCTTTTTTTAGGTCAAACACAACATATAGTGTTTCAGCAGGTCAAAGCAATTGGTCAATTTGCAGACGCATTATAAATGAAGGCCTCTTGGCAGACTGCTAAAACGTTATCAACCCAACTACCTGCACAGCAGTTTTGAAACCCCCTCAACCGTGCCGCCGCCAAATAGCACCAAAACCAAGCTGCTCGCGCCAAAAGAATCCAAAAGATTGTCCTTGACCAACATGTTGCGGTCATGATGGGCCAGGACACATGCAATCTGCCGGCACCCCTACGGGATACAAAGACCATCGCGTACGGACCTTGGATCAATATTTGATGACTTATTTGGCGGCGCGCTTGGTGACAAAAAACAAAACAGCCCAGAGGACATAGCCTCTGAGCTGCGAACATTTGGTGGGCGTTAGAAGATTTGAACTTCTGACCTCTTCCGTGTCAGGGAAGCGCTCTCCCCCTGAGCTAAACGCCCAAATGGAGCGGACAACGGGGCTCGAACCCGCGACCCCAACCTTGGCAAGGTTGTGCTCTACCAACTGAGCCATGTCCGCTTACGAGGATTAATCTTACGTGATGCCCGCATCCTATGCAAGAACTTTTTTTGAAAAGTTTTGCGACGCCCTCGCGAACCTCGCGAAGACATCAGCCACCACGGAAGGCGCAGGCAAACGCAAACTCGCCGCAAGAGGCCCTTACATCTCACCGAGCATGATCCAGGCAGAGCTGTCCTGCGCGAGTCTGCCGTCTGCAAGCGCTGATGAGGTGAGCAGGACCCTGCCCGCCGGCAGCTCCACGGGTGCTGCACCGAAGTTCGTCACGCACGCCCAGCCGTTATCGCGGCGATAGGCGATGACGCCGCCCTCAGCGCCCTCGGCACCATCCGCAAGACCGGTGCGCCCGTCAAGATCGAGCCACGCAAGATCGTTGGCGCACCCGCGCAGCTTGCGCCGCAGCCAGAGGGCGTCACGATAGAGCGCAAGCATCGATGTCGGGTCCGTTTCTTCCCTATCGGCAGCATAATCGGAAAACCATGCAGGCTGCGGCAGATGGGGCGCCGCATCAGCGTCCGCCGGCGAAAACCCAAACGATCCGCCCTGCGCGGGATCGTCCGCCGCTACCCACGGCAGGGGCACACGACAGCCGTCGCGCCCCTTCTCGCGCTTCGGTCCGCGCGTATTGGTTGCACTGGGATCTTCGAGTGCAGTCCACGGGATATCAGCCACCTCAAAAAGACCGAGCTCCTCACCCTGATACACGTATGCCGAGCCCGGAAGCGCCAGTTCAAGCAAAAGAGCCGCCCGCGCGCGGCGCTCGCCGAGTTCACGGTCCTCGTCATAAGACGACCCGTCGCGTAAGAGCCAGTCGAGCGCAATCTGGTGGTAGCGCGTCGCCTTGATTTGCGGCAGGGCATAGCGCGTCGCCACGCGCGGCACGTCGTGGTTGGAGAGTACCCAGGTCGAGGCGGAATCGGATTCGATAGCTGCCTTCAAGCCCTCCTCGATTGCAGCGTGCATGTCATCATAGGTCCAAGTGGCCTTGGCAAACTCAAAGTTGAATGTCTGGCCAAGCTCGCTGGGACGCGCATAGAGATACTGGCGCTCAGGCAGCACCCACGCCTCGGCAACGGCGCTGCGCGGCGGATTATAGCGGTCGAACACGCGGCGCCACTCGCGATAGATCTCGTGGACCTCGTTGCGGTCCCACAGCGGATGGGCGCCGTCGTCAACCATGTCATCGCCCTCGGCGAGATGCCACCGGTCGAGGTCATCGCGGTCGAGATCCTTGGCGAGACCGTGCGCCACATCGATGCGAAAGCCATCGACGCCTCGATCGCTCCAAAACGCCAGGACGTCGCAAAAGAACGCGTGAACCTCGGGGCATGACCAGTCAAAGTCCGGCTGCTCGGGCGTAAACATGTGCAGATACCATTGACCGTCCGCAACACGCGTCCAGGCGGGGCCGCCAAAGTTGGCATTCCAATTGGTGGGAGGCAGCTCGCCATGCTCGCCGCGACCATCGCGAAAGATATAACGGGCGCGCTCGGGCGATCCGGGGCCGGCGGCAAGAGCGGCTTTGAACCAGGGGTGCTGGTTGGATGAATGGTTGGGCACGATATCGACGATGACCTTGATGCCGCGCGCGTGAGCCGCAGCGATCATGTCATCGAAGTCGTCAAGCGAGCCGAGACGTGGGTCGACATCGCAGTAGTCCGCCACATCATAGCCGCCATCGACAAGAGGCGAAGGGTAAAACGGGCTCAGCCAGATGGCCTCGATGCCCAGCCGCTCAAGATAGTCCATCTGCTGGGTAATGCCCGCGATATCGCCCAGACCCGAACCGGTCGAATCCTTAAACGAACGCGGGTAGATCTGATAGATCGCGGCATCGGACATCCATGAGCGCGAAGAGGACTTTTCTGCAGCCATGGGGTGAGCCTCCCTTGCAACGAGGTTTTGCGAGATGCCCACGATGATACGCCCAAAGCTGTCATTCGAGGCAAACAACGCCACAGCCACACCCCAAAACGCTCGCTCCCTCTCGGGCTCGAGCCTCCTGGGACGAATCGATCGATTAGTGAAAAGAACGGAAGACTCACTCCCCCGGCCACAACAGCGAGCGGGCTCCGGGTGCCCCAGGTTGCCGCGAAAGAGGAGGGAAGCGTACTTTATGTACGCGACCGACGATTGAGGGGGCAAGATGGGGTGCCCGGGGCTCGCGCAGCGTCAACAAAAAACGCGGTTCGTTAGAACCGCGTAAGATAGTTGGAGCGGACAACGGGGCTCGAACCCGCGACCCCAACCTTGGCAAGGTTGTGCTCTACCAACTGAGCCATGTCCGCATATGTAAAACAAAACGGGCGCCGGAGCGCCCGGATGTTGCCTGGAGGCGAAGCCCGGATTCGAACCGGGGGTAAAGGCTTTGCAGGCCTCTGCCTTACCACTTGGCCACTTCGCCGAAAAAGGACCGCCTAAACGGTCCGGAAATGCAATGGAGCGGACAACGGGGCTCGAACCCGCGACCCCAACCTTGGCAAGGTTGTGCTCTACCAACTGAGCCATGTCCGCTTACGGGTTATTAATTTACGCGAGTTGTCCAAAAGACGCAAGTACTTTTTTCAAAAACTTGTCTGCCGCATGTTCTTAGTAGCTAAACGCGCTAAAGCGATTGGCTAGGCACACGATTCTAGCGCTCCGCTAAACAGCTTCACCATCTGCACGCGCGTGCCGGCGCCGTCCGTACGACGAGCAACCTCCACGTTATCGACGAGCATACGCATAAGCTTGATACCACGGCCGCGTTCCTCTGATGCGACCGGTTCGCTCGTTTCATCGATAGAATAGCCGGCACCTCGATCAAGCACCTCAACCACAACGCGATCGCCATAGGCCTGAACCGTCAGGACGCAGCCGATACCGCCCGCATGGTCATAGGCATTACCCAGCGCCTCCCCCGACGCCAATGCGACATCGTAGCGCTCGTCACGGCGCAACGGAAGCGATTCAAGGAGTTCGGCGATGCGATGTCGGTAGTATGGAAGATTCTCGATACCCTGACGGACCTCGACGCTCTTACTCCAGCGAGGCAGCTCCCCCACCGGAATGGCGGGAATAGACTCCCGTGCCGGCCCCGCGACATGAAGGATATCGACAAGCCGAGCAATCTCCAAAAAGCGAACAACTTCACCTGATGCATTGACGAGCGAAAGCAGGCCTTCTCGCCTCATGAGTTCACGAGCGCGCGTAAGCAGGAATGCCAAGCCCGTCGAATCGATAAAGCTAACAGCTTGGCAGTTGATGACGACACGACGCACGCCGCGGCCAATCAAAGCATCCAACCGCCGACGCAGCGCAGGCACCGTGGCGATGTCGATATCGCCTGGTGGCGTCAAAACCGCTATGTCATTCCACTCATTCATACGACCATGGTTCCCCAAAAAAGCCCACTCGATGCATTCGTTTCCCCAACCGTACGGATTCAGCCCGCCCAGCGTCGTCTATGAACGACCCCGTAAAAACTCAAGGGACACCAATGCAATGTCATCGTCCAGCGCCGATTCGGTAAATCGGTCAAGCTCGCCCAAGACCTTACCGCAGATTCCCGATACGCCCTCACCCGAGACAGAGAGCAGAAGGTCACGAAGGCGCTGCTCGCCAAAGAAAGCACCCGAGCGGTCACGTGCTTCGATTGTTCCGTCGGTGTACATAAATAGCATGTCACCAGGAGCGAACGTAAACACGCCTGTCTCGTATACCATGCTCTCAAAGGCACCGATTACCCCCGATTGGCATCCAAGCAGCTCGACCTCCCCCCCACGGGCCTCGCCGCCACCCAGCGGCATCGACTCTGGCCTGATGACCATGGTCGGAGGATGGCCCGCCGAACAATACGTTGCGCGTCCGGCTTTAAGGTCAATCTTGGCGATAAAGGCCGTCACGAACGTCTCGACCCTCGAAAAGCCCATGAGCATGCTGTTAAGGGAGCGTGCCATGCGGGCCGGTCCAGCGCCCTCCCAGGCATATGCCGTCAGGGCCGTCTTGACGAGCGCGGACATCGATGCAGCCTCAATGCCTTTGCCAGACACATCGCCCAGAATCATGACGGCACAATCGTCAGGAAGACGGAGGAGCGTATAGAAATCGCCGCCGACCAACGCCGAGTTCGTGGCCGACAGGTACACCGAATCGGCTGCGATACCCGGAACATCCCCCAGTGAATTTCTCATGCCAATCTGGAGCGTCTGAGCGATATGGCGCTCCTCACGCTTTTGAGATTCGCCTTCATAGATCAGTTCAAAGTCATGAGCCAAGTGCACCAAGTAGTCATATTCAAGGTCATCAATCGGCTCTTGGCTACCATCACGAAGCAGCAGCGCACGCGTCGTCGGCCCCTTCGCAACAGAAGCAGGAACGATTGCGTCGTTACTGTGCTTGCCATCGCCCTCAGGGCGTGGGCGCCCCGCCTCGATGCCGGCGTCGACGTAGAGACCCTGGCAAGGCAGGCCATGCGCTCTAAGCCAGCCTCCCATAGGCATCGATTCGTCAACGCGAGTTATACGGACGTGTTTAAGGTCCTCGGCACTCGTGCCGCCCAAAACAGATGCCTCAAAGCCATCAGGGGCAGCCCCCAAACGTGCCGCTGGCGCCGTCGTGGAAAAGAAAAGCTTCTCGGGATCGTCCGGCAAAGCAACGCGACTGCCGCCTTCAAAATCTATGATGTAGGAATCCAGACTGGCGTCATACTCAATAGGGCAAAAATGGCAGTTGAGCATATTGCAGATCTCGGACGATACCGCCTGGGTAGCCGCGGCGGAATCGTCTAGAAAGGTAAACAACTCATCCCGCAAGACATTGAGCGAGCGGCCAAGCTCGGCCGTGCGACGGGAGCGAAGGCTCGATGCCATGCCGACCAGCTGGATAGACAGGTAATCGCAAATGACCTCAAGTACATTAACATCATAAGCGAGCGGTGCCTGGGGGCGTTTCCAACCAACTTCCAGCACGCCAAGGATCTGCGTACCGTAAAAAACGGGAAGACAGATTTCACTGCGGTACGGAGGCATATCCTGCATGCGCAACAGGTGCTTAGAACGATTATCCAGGTCCATGAACATACCGGAGGCGGCCTTATCGCCCTCAAGGTCCTGTTGAATCGACAAGCGACAGGCACGCGACTCGCGAAGAACATACGTCGGAATGCCAGCGCCATACGGCAAAAACTCGGGCAGGTAGCTGTCGAGCAGCTCCTTGGAAACACCGCGAAGCTTAAAGCCGCCGCTCTCAGAAAAATAGATAGCAGCACCCGAAGCATCGAGCGTTCCTACAAGCTGGTTCAAAACGGTATCAAGCAGGCTGGGTAACTCATCGGAGCCCACAGTGCTCATAATGACCGAGAGCGTGCCAGAGAGACGCTTGTTCGCCACTCTAAGCTCCGATAACGCACGCTTGAGTTGCCGGTCGTGAGAATACTGTTCCTCAATACTGTGAAGCGCCACCAGGACACGTGGCGCGCGGCGCCCAAAGATGCGTGGAGGCGTTACGGAGCCCGCACGAACCAAGACGGGAATGAAAGAGCCGTCACTCAGTTTGAGCATCAGTTGGTTCTCTGAGCCATCAGTTTCAAATGGCAGACGATGTTCCGTCGCACGCTCAAAAGCGGACGAGTACAGGACGTCTTTAACATCTCCACCGATGACGTCGGCGCGTTCCTCGCACATCAAACCAAGTAAGCGATTATTCACATGCAGAATGGTTCCGTCGAGCTCGCAGATAATGACAGCATCGCTCGTGATCTCGACTAGTTGGGCAACGTCTGCCCACTCGTTGCGTTCAAGCGTTTCCATCGTGGACCCCACCGTCTATCGGTAACAAAAAAGCCTCCGAAGAGGCTTCTCAAATGCGATGGTGTCGGAGGCGGGACTTGAACCCGCATGACCAAAAAGCGGTCACTAGCACCTCAAGCTAGCGCGTCTGCCAATTCCGCCACTCCGACATGCTATGTTGTTGATTCGCGGTTCGCTTTGTTGAACCCGCGCGTTCAACGAGGAAGATAATAACCTATGTTTCGAGAACTGCGCAAGCACTTTTTTGAAAAAAGTTTACGAATTTGTAAATGCGCAGGTAGACTGACCTGTTCGGGCAGGAATGAGGTTGCTTTCCAACGCGTCCTCGGGCATGCGGCATTATTTTGATCCGCGCTTCGCGCTACAAAATAATGCCGCCCCCTGCGGAATGCGTTGGAAAGCAACCTCATTCCTGCCCTAGGGGCACGTACTCCAGGCACCGTTCTCAAACATGTTTTGAGGGCTGATGCAAATTTAGTGGCTCTGCTTTGCCGAGCCCTTATATGGGGAGGCCGGAGCCAAGGCTCCGGCCTCACACAATTCCCTATCAGATTAAGCGAGCGATCAGGGAATCGCACTCCCCTTGCCGAGTTAACGTAGGGCCCGCCCTGGTGTTACTTTTCAGAACACTCCGCAGGACGCAAGAAACCCCCGCCGCAGTTCAGTGCGCAGCGGGGGTTTCTTGCATGTCCGAGGACGTTCTGAAAAGTAACAACAGGGCGGGCCCGGACGAAAACAACCGACTACAGGTCGATGTGCGATTCCTTGATCGGGAACGGCTCCGCGAAGTGGCAGGCGCAGCAGTGACCCGGTGCAACTTCCTTAAACTCGGGCAGCTTCTCGGAGCAGATACCCTGAGCGATCGGGCAGCGCGTGTGGAAACGGCAGCCGGTCGGCGGATCCAGCGGCGACGGCGGATCGCCAGCGAGGATGATGCGCTTACGGGTCTTCTGGATATCCGGATCGGGAACCGGCACGGCAGACAGCAGCGACTGCGTGTACGGATGGTGAGGCTCGCTATAGAGCGTCTTCCAGTCCGAAACCTCGACCATCTTACCCAGATACATAACGGCAACGCGATCGGAGATGTGCTGTACGACGGACAGGTCGTGTGCGATAAACAGATACGCGGTACCGAACTTGTCCTGCAGTTCCTTGAGCAGGTTCAGAACCTGGGCCTGAATGGACACATCCAGAGCGGATACCGGCTCGTCACAGATAATCAGCTTGGGCTTCAGCGCAAAAGCGCGGGCAATACCGACACGCTGACGCTGGCCGCCCGAGAACTCATGCGGATAGCGGTTGATGTGCTCGGGGTTCAGTCCAACGACGTCGAGAAGCTCACGGACGCGCTCAATGCGCTCCTCCTTGGTACCCACACCATGAATGGTCATGGGCTCGGAGACAATCTCGCCGATGGTCATACGAGGGTTGAGCGAAGCATAAGGATCCTGGAAGATAAACTGCATCTCACGACGCATGTCCTTGATCTCATGCTTGCTCATCTCGGCAACATCTTTGCCCTGGAAGAACACCTTGCCGGCGGTCGGCTTGGTCAGACGCATGATAGTGCGGCCCGTGGTGGATTTACCGCAACCAGACTCGCCAACCAGACCAAAGGTCTCGCCAGGATAAATCTCAAAAGAGATGTCGTTTACAGCAGAGACGACGCGCTTGGAAAAACGCTTGGCGAACATGCCGGACTCTGCGGGAAACTCCTTGGAGAGGTGCTCGACCTTCAGCAGTGGAGTGCGCTCGTTATTGTCTGCCATTTACGCCTCGCCTCCCTTCTTGGAATCCTTGCGCGTACGGGACGTCTCAGGAGCGTTCTTGAGGAACTCGGGGTCACCGGAATAGTGGCACGCAGAATAGTGACCGGACTCGGTGACAACGCGCTCAGGGCGCTGCTTGCGGCACTTGTCCGTCGCGTAGGGGCAACGAGGAGAGAAGACGCAGCCCTCAGGCAGGTTCATGAGCGAAGGCGGGTTGCCGTGAATCGGCGTCAGCGGCTTCTTCTCTTCGATTGCCTGCTCCGGGATGGAGCGGATAAGACCCCAGGTGTAGGGGTGGCGGCTCTCGTAGAAGATTTCCTCAGCAGTACCGAACTCAACGGGGCGGCCGGCGTACATAACCATGATCTTATCGGCCATATCGGCGACAACACCCAGGTCATGGGTAATCATGATGATGGCGTTGCCGTTCTTCTCCTGCATCTCCTGCATGAGCTCGATAATCTGAGCCTGGATGGTAACGTCCAGGGCAGTCGTGGGCTCGTCGGCAATCAGAATATCGGGATCGCAGGCAAGGGCCATGGCAATCATGACTCGCTGACGCATACCGCCAGAGAACTGGTGCGGATACTCATTGACGCGCTTCTCGGGCTCGGGGATACCCACGAGGTCCAAAAGCTCGGTGGCACGCTTGAGCGCCTCCTGCTTGGAGTAGCCACGGTGCAGACGAAGACCCTCGCCCACCTGCCTGCCGATCTTATAGACCGGGTTCAAGGAGGTCATAGGATCCTGGAAGATCATCGCGATATCGTTGCCGCGAATGTGCTGCATCTCTTCCTCGGTCATTTCGAGGATGGAGCGGCCGCGATAGCGAACGTCACCGCCCTCGATCTTTCCCGGAGGCATCGAGATGAGGCCCATGATGGTCATGGCGGTCACGGACTTACCGGAGCCGGACTCACCGACGACGCCCAGGGTTTCGCCGCGATCGAGCGTGTAGGAGACACCGTCGACAGCGCGAACAACGCCATCCTCGGTGTGGAAATACATCTTAAGGTCATCGACCTCGAGCAGATGCTGGCCCTCAGGAACCGGCTGATCCTTCAGGTCCACATAGTTCTTGTTCTTCTTCATCCTTATGCGTCCTTCATCTTGACGTCGAGGGCGTCGCGCAGACCGTCACCCAGCAGGGTGAAGGCGAGCACCGTCGAGAGAATTGCCAGACCGGGCATGATCATCATCCAGGGAGCGGTCAGAAGATACTGCTGACCGTCCTGAATCATGGAGCCCCACGAAGGCGTAGGCGGAATAACGCCCATGCCGAGGAAGGACAGAGCGGACTCGGTCAGAATGGCGCCACCAATGTTCATGGTCGCGTAGACCACGATGGAGGCGACGGAGTTCGGGAAGATGTGACGCACGACGATACGAGCATCAGATGCACCCATCGCGCGCGCTGCATCAACATAGTCGTTTTCCTTGACCGTCAAGATTGCAGAGCGGAAGACGCGCGCAATCGAAGGCCAGCCAAGAATGCCGATGGCGATAAAGACGTTCTGAAGACCACGGCCGATAACGGCGATCATGGCGACAACGAACAGCACGTACGGGAACGCCAGGAAGATGTCCGCACAGCGCATGATGATCGTATCCCAAATGCCGCCGTAGAAACCGGCCAGGGCGCCCATGACCAGGCCGATCAATGTGGAGATGGCGGTGGCCATGATACCGACAGAAAGCGAAACGCGTGCACCGTAGATAACGCGGACGAGAATGTCGCGACCGAGGGCATCGGTGCCAAACGGGTGCTCGGCACACGGAGCCAGTAGCGATGTCTCGGCCATGGTGGTCGAATCGGAAGCCGTCGGCGAACCGAGCCAGGGCTTAGCCCACAGATCTGCGGTCAGGGCAACCACAACGACGATGATGATCCAGCAGACACCGATAACGGCGAGCTTGTTCTTACGAAGACGCTTAAAAGCGTCGCCCCACAGCGTGCGGGACTTGGCGGGAGCAGATGCGACCTTGGTGGCGGTAGCCTGCTCCTGAGACTGAGAATCAGTTTCCTGCATGAGACGTACCTCCCTTAGGCCTTATCCGACGGACCGCCAAGGCGGATGCGCGGGTCGAGGAATGCATAGCTAATGTCGACGAGCAGGTTGATCACCATGACGACGACAACGATGAGCGTAACGCCGCCCATAACGATGGGCCAGTCACGCATGCTAATGGCGCGATAGACCTCATAGCCGATACCGGGCCAGTTGAAGACCGTCTCGGTCAGGATGGCGCCCGAAAGCATGCCGCCAAAGTCGACACCAATATAGGTAACGACGGGGATGAGTGCATTCTTAAGCGCATGCTTGACGATGATCGCACGATTGGAGAGACCCTTGGCCTTTGCCGTACGGATGTAATCCTGGTTCATGACGTCAAGCAGCTGCGAGCGCATAATGCGCGCAGCATAAGCGGTCGAAACCGAAGCCAGCGTAATGGTCGGAAGCACATAGTGCATCCAATCCTGATACTGAGAGCTGGAACCGCCGGCACCCGAGATCGGCATGGAGATTGCACCGCCCGTGGCGTCCTTGAGGATGACGCCAAAGAACAGCTGCAGCAACATACCGAGCCAGAAGGCCGGGACCGCAACGAGGATCGACGTGGTGAGCGTTACCAAAATATCCCAGAAGGAATAACGCTTTACCGCCGAAATGATACCCGCACCGATACCCATAATTGCCTCGAGCACGATGGCGCACGCGGCAAGTTTGACCGTATACGGATACTTCTGGGCAAAGATTTCCGTAACCGGCAGCTTGCGCTGATACGAATTGCCCAGATCGCCATGAAGCAGGCCGTTCATGTAATACAAGTAACGGTCCACGAGCGACGTTTGAACGGGGTCGCCGTTCTCGTCAAGGATCGCGTTGCCGTCATCGTCCGTCTGGACCAGGTGATAGCGAACGCGAAGCTGAAGCTCCACCTCGGGGGACAGAGCCTTGTCTCCACCGATCAGCTTGATCGGATCTCCCGGCACGATATTCTGGAGGGCGAACAGAATCAGCGTAACGCCCAAAAACACCGGGATGAACTGAAGCACACGTTTAACGATGTACTTACCCATACCACTCCCCTATCTAGGGATTAACCTAAATGGGATGCCGATCGCCAGACCGGCATCCCAAAATTACCATCAGCCAGTTTACCCCAGGTTAGGGAGAACTGTATGTTTCCCATGAGGTCTACGTAAATACTTGACCCTCACGGAAGCTGCAAACTCTTAGGCGAGCTCAGCGGTACCCAGATCGGCGTGCTTCTGCGGATCGACATAGAGGTGCTTAATGCGATCGGAGCCGGCGAAGGTGTGCGTGTAGAACATAATCGGGATGACCGGGCAGTCGGCAGCGACCATTGCGTCGGCCTCCTGCATCTTAGCGACGCGCTCCTCGTCGTCAACAATAGTACGAGCCTCGTCGACCTTGGCGTCGAACTCGGGGTTGTTGTAACCGGAGCGGTTGTCGCCACCGAGGGAGTCGGAGTGGAACAGCGGATACAGGAAGTTGTCCATGATCGGGTAGTCGGCAATCCAACCCAGACGACCGAACTGATAGTTAAAGTTCTGATACTGCTCGAGCAGGGCAGACCACTCAGGGGTATCGGAGACAGCGGTAACGCCAACCTTGGCGAGGTCACCGATGATGGACTCCATGATCTCCTTGTGACCGCCGTCCTGGTTGCAGGACAGGGTCACGCTAATGCCACGATCCCCGTTAGCGCCAGCGGGAGCAACCTTGTCGAGGTACTCGTTAGCCTTGTCGACATCGTAGGCGCAGAACTCCCATGCGCCCTCCTTGTAGCCATCGATGCCCGGAGGAACAATGCCGTCGGCAGGAGTACGGGTACCCTTGAAGATGGTCTTGCAGATGGCTTCACGGTTGATGGCCAGGGAGATACCCCTGCGCAGGTCGGCGTTGCTGAACGGCTCGGCCGTGGTGTTGCAGGTCAGATAGTACGTGGAAGGCTCGGCGCCGAGCAGCATGCGCTCGCCGTCACCCATGGTGTAGCCGTCCTTGGACACGCCGCGATCCTTCTTGGCGGCGTCGATCTGAGCGACGGGAACGTCGCAGACATCGAGGTTACCGGCCTGGAACTCCTTGTAGGCGGTCTCCATGTCCTTGATGACCTGGAAGTGGATGCCATCGATCTTGGCCTTGTCGCCATAGTAATCGTCGAACTTCTTGACGTTGATCTCCTGGCCATCCTCCCACTTGCCGTCCATCATGAACGGGCCGTTACCGACCGGGGCGAGGTAGAAGCTCTTGACATCGGACTCGGCGCACTCGGGAACCGGGGCCAGAGCCGGGTGAGAGGCGACGAAGGGGAAGTCGGCGTAAGCGGAAGCCAGCTTGACGACGAGGGTCTCATCGTCGGGGCAGGTAACACCGCTGAGCTCGGTAGCGTTACCGGCAAGCAGATCGTCATAGCCCTCGACCATGGAAAGGTGATAGGAGACCTCGGAAGGGCCGTACTCGGTAGCGACAGCCGACTTGGTGTTGACCAGACGCTCCCAACCGAGCTTGAAGGACTTGGAGGTAACGTCGTCACCGTTGTGGAACTTGGCCTTCTTGATCTTGAAGGTGAACTCGGTGGCGTCGTCGTTGGCCTCGAAGGACTCGCAAGCCAGCGGAACGATCTCGCCCTTCTCGGCGTCATAAGAGGTCAGAGCATCAAAGAGCTGGTACTCGACCTGAGTGCCCTGGTCCTCCTGGACATTGTAGGGGTCGATGCAGACCGGGTTGTTGATGTAGAAGTTCAGCTTCGAACCGGACTCAGAACCGGAAGCGTCGCCGCCCTTCTTGCCGCATGCGGCAAGAAAAGCCATGGAGCTCGCAGCAAGGGTACCGCCGACAAAGGCGCGACGACCCATAACGGGCTGGTGGAACATAGAATCAGCCATGCCATCCTCCTTATGAGATAGGACAAAGAAATGTTCAGTCGGACACATGTCGAGACAATCCGATCCGAACCATCAAAACGCCGCCCGTTGCTATGGCTGGTTATGCACAACGAACCAACGTTTCTCAATACAGTAGCGCATTTTATGCACGATTTGGGGCTAATTCCGGTCAACGGTCGAGAATTTCTTTAGTTGGGCGAAGTATGTGGGGATATTTTGGCTCTGTTACAAATATGTAAACAAAAAGGGTCCCGCACTTGCGGAACCCTTTTCAAGTATTTATGTGGCTCGTGCTTAGTAGCCGACGATACCCTGCGGGAAGAAGAACATGCACAGGACGACACACACGGCAAAAACGACGGCCATAATTACCGTCAGGCGATCGAGGTTCTGCTCCATGACGCCCGTGGCAGAGCTGGAGTTATACAGCGAGCTAGCGATCATATCCGAAACGCCGGTGCCCTTACCAGAGTGCATCAGGACGAGAATCGTCAGCGCCACGGCAGAGACAGCCCAAACGACAAACAGAAGAATCTGAAACGGACCCATAGATAAGCTCCTTAATAGAACAATTCAAACTCCAGTACTGTACCACAACCCCCAGCACTCCCCCATCAGCCATTTGGTGACGAGGTAGAAATAGCGCAAAAAAAAGAGGGTTGTCCGGTTGTGGACAACCCCCTTACTAGAAAACGGTATTTGTTTTCTATTAGGCCTCGGTGGCGAGTACGCGACCCGTCATCTCGGCGGAAGGCTCAATACCAGCCATGGTGAGCATGGTCGGAGCGATATCGGAAAGACGGCCGTCCTCGATACCGGTGAGCTGTGCCTTCTCATCAACGATGATGAACGGCACGCGGTTGGTGGTGTGAGCCGTGAACGGATGCTTGGAACCGTCGGAAGCAACGTCAAACATGTGATCGGCGTTGCCGTGATCGGCGGTAATCAGCGCAAAGCCGCCCTTAGCGAGAATCGCCGGGACAACCTTGGACAGGGCATCGTCAACAGCCTCGACGGCCTTAACGGCAGCGTCGAAGACACCGGTGTGACCAACCATGTCGCAGTTTGCGAAGTTCACGATGTAGAAATCAGCGCGATCCTCGTTGATGGCGGCGACAAGCTTCTCGGTAACCTCGGGAGCGCTCATCTCAGGTTGCAGGTCGTAGGTAGCGACCTTGGGAGAAGCGACGAGCACGCGCTCCTCGCCCTCCTTGGGCTCCTCGATGCCGCCGTTGAGGAAGAACGTCACGTGGGCGTACTTCTCGGTCTCGGCGGTGTGCAGCTGCTTCAGGCCATTGGCGGCGATAACGTCGGCCAGAACGTTCTCGGGGAACGTCTTGGGGAAGGCGACCTCGACGTCAAACGTCGGGTCGTACTCGGTCATCGTCACAAAGTGCGAAAGCTTGATCTGCTCGCGCTCAAAGCCGTCGAACTCCTTGTCCGTGAACACGCGAGTCATCTGACGAGCGCGGTCGGGACGGAAGTTGAAGAAGATGGCCGCGTCGCCCTCGTGGATGCCCTCGTTGTGGGCAGCGAAGGGCTCGACGAACTCGTCGCCGCGCGGATCCTTCTCGTAGTAGGCCTTGATACCGGCAACAGGGTCGGTATCGGCATCGGATGCGTTGACCATGACATCGTAGGCGCGCTGGATGCGCTCCCAACGGTTGTCGCGGTCCATGGCCCAATAACGGCCCGAGACGGTGGCAACGCGAGCGTCGCAACCGGTCTCCTCGGAGATCTTAGCCAGGAAGGCGCAGAACTCACTCATGTAACCGGCACCGGACTGCGGGTCAACGTCGCGACCATCCATGAAGGCGTGGACGCGAACGGTCTTGACACCGTGCTCGGCAGCCATCTTGACCAGAGCCTCGACGTGGCTCATATGAGAATGAACACCGCCAGGGCTCATAAGGCCCATGAGGTGGAGAGTCTTGCCGTCAGCCTTGACGTCGTCCATAGCCTTGACGAAGACCTCGTTCTTGGCGATGGAGCCGTCCTTGATGGCATTGTTGATGCGCGAAAGCTCCTGGAACACGATGCGGCCGGCACCGATGTTGAGGTGACCCACCTCGGAGTTGCCCATCTGGCCATCGGGAAGACCCACGTCCTCGCCCGAAGCGCCGAGCGTGGTGTGGGGGTACTTCTCGTACAGGCTATCGAGGAAGGGCGTCTTGGCAGCGGCGACGGCGTTCTCGCCATCGGCCGGAGCCAGGCCGCAACCATCCATGATGATCAGGAGTGCAGGAAGATGACGCTGTGCCATATGTCCTACTCGCCTGCCTTGACGACCATAGAGGCGAAGTCGGCAGCCTTGAGCGAAGCGCCGCCCACGAGGGCGCCGTCGACGTCGGGCTTGGCGACGAGCTCGGCGATGTTGCCGGGCTTGGCAGAGCCACCATAGAGAACGCGGATGCCGTCGGCGAGCTCCTCACCGAACATCTCCTTGAGGGTCTCACGGATAGCGCCGCAGACCTCCTGAGCGTCCTCGGCGGTAGCGGTCTTGCCGGTGCCGATGGCCCAGATGGGCTCGTAGGCGACGACGACCTGCTTGGGGCAAGTGATCTCGAGACCCTCGAGACCAGCCTTGACCTGGTTCACGACGTGCTCGACATAGGTGCCGGCCTCGCGGACCTCAAGGGACTCGCCGCAGCAGAAGACAGGAACAAGACCGGCGGCAACGAGGGCCTTGGCCTTCTTGTTCTGATCCTCGTCGGTCTCGTGGAAGTAATCACGACGCTCGGAGTGACCGATGATGCAGTAGGTGCAGCCAGCGGACTTGAGCATGTCGCAAGAAGACTCACCGGTGAAGGCACCCTTGGCCTCCCAGTACACGTTCTGTGCACCGAGGGCGATGGGGGCAGCCTGAATACGGTCATGAACCGTGGTGATGTCGATGGTCGGAGGGCAGACGAGCACCTCGACGCCAGCCGGAACCTCGGGCAGAGCCTGAGCCAGCTCGTCGGCGAGCTTGGCGGCCTCGGCGACGTCGTTGTTCATCTTCCAGTTACCAGCGATAAGAAGGGTGCGATTAGGCATCGAGAAGCGCCTCCACTCCGGGCAGGGCCTTACCCTCGACGAGCTCCATGGAAGCGCCACCACCGGTAGAGATCCAGCTCATCTTGTCGGCCAGGTTGAACTTGTTGACGGCTGCGACAGAGTCGCCACCACCGATGATCGAGGTGCAATCAGCCTCGGCGACAGCCTCGGCGATAGCCTGGGTGCCGTGAGCGAAGTTATCGAACTCGAAGACGCCCATGGGGCCATTCCAGAACACAGTCTTGGCACCCTTGACAGCCTCGGCGTAGAGCTCCTCGGTCTTGGGGCCGATGTCCATACCCTCACGGTCGTCGGGGATAGCGTCGGAAGCGACAACCTCGGGGACAGCATCCTCGCCAAAGTGATCAGCAACGCGGTTGTCGATGGGGAGCAGGATCTTGACGCCCTTCTCCTCGGCCTTCTTGAGCATCTCACCGGCGCGCTCGACCCAGTCCTCTTCCTTGAGGGACTGACCGACGGACAGGCCCTGAGCCAGGAAGAAGGTGTAGGCCATGCCGCCACCGATGATCAGGGTATCAGCGGAGTCGATGAGGTGATCGAGAACGCCGATCTTGGAGGAAACCTTGGAACCGCCGACGATGGCGACGAAGGGGCGCTCGGGCTCGGCGAAGATGCCGGTCAGCGTGTCGACCTCCTTCTCGAGCAGGAAGCCGGCGACGGCAGGCAGGTAAGCGGCAGGGCCCACGACGGAACCCTGGGCGCGGTGTGCGGTGCCGAAGGCATCGAGAACGAAGACGTCACCATAGGAAGCGAGCTTCTTGGCGATCTCGGGATCGTTCTTCTTCTCACGCTTGTCAAAACGGACGTTCTCGAGAACGAGGACCTTGCCCGGCTCGACGGCGGCGACAGCCTCGGCGGCCTTCTCGCCATACGTGTCGGCAACAAAAGCAACGTCAAGGCCAGAGAGCTCAGCGAGCTTCTTGGCGACAGGCTCGAGGGAAAGCTCGGGCTGGAAGCCAGTGCCCTCAGGACGGCCGAGGTGGCTCATGAGGATGACGCGAGCGTTGTGCTCAACGAGGTAGTTGATGGTGGGCAGGGCAGCCTTGATACGGGTGGTGTCGCCAACGACGCCATCCTTGATAGGCACGTTGAAGTCAACGCGGACGAGAACGCGCTTGCCGTCGACATCGATGTCGCGGACGGTCTTCTTGGTAAAGGCCATGTTTGCTTCTACCTTTCGTACGTGTCTGCCTCCCATTACGGCAGACGATTTCCTATAAAAAGGGCGCGACCCTAGGGTGTAAGCCCTATGAGGCCGCGCCCTTCTTTAGACGCTCAACGAGCTATTCGCTAAAAGCTAAATTAAGCAACGAACTTCTCGAAGTACTTGATGGTGCGGACCATCTGAGAGGTGTAGGAGTTCTCGTTGTCGTACCAAGAGGTGACCTGAACGAGGGTCTGGCCGTTGCCGAGATCAGAGCACATGGTCTGAGTGGCGTCGAAGATGGAGCCGTGGGTCTCGCCGACGATGTCGCGGGAGACGATCTGGTCCTCGTTGTAGGCGAAGGTATCGGGGATGGTCTCGGCGTAGGCCTTCATGGCAGCGTTGACCTCGTCGACGGTGACCTTCTTGTCAACGACGGCGTAGAGGTTGGTCAGCGAGCCGGTCGGCGTCGGGACGCGCTGGGCGGCACCGATGAGCTTGCCGTTGAGCTCGGGGAGAACCAGGCCGATGGCCTTGGCAGCGCCCGTGGTGTTCGGGACGATGTTCTCGGAGCAGGCGCGGGAGCGACGGAAGTTGCCCTTGCGCTGCGGGCCGTCGAGCGGCATCTGGTCGCCGGTGAAGGCGTGGATGGTGGTCATGATGCCGGAGACGATGGGAGCGAAGTCGTTCAGGCCCTTGGCCATCGGGGCGAGGCAGTTGGTGGTGCAGGAAGCAGCGGAGATGATGTTGTCCTCAGCGGTCAGCGTCTCATGGTTGACGTTGTACACGATGGTGGGCAGATCGCTGCCGGCCGGAGCGGAGATGACGACCTTCTTGGCGCCAGCGTTGATGTGGGCCTGAGCCTTAGCCTTGCTGGTGTAGAAGCCGGTGCACTCGAGAACGACGTCGACGTCGAGGTCGCCCCAAGGCAGGTTGTTGGCGTCGGCCTCCTTGTAGATCTTGATCTCCTTGCCGTCAACGGTGATGGAATCCTCGCCAGCGACGACCTCGTGATCGCGAGCATAGTTGCCCTGCGTGGAGTCGTACTTCAGCAGGTAAGCGAGCATATCGGGAGAGGTGAGGTCGTTGATAGCGACGATCTCGGAGCCCTCATGACCGAACATCTGGCGGAAGGCCAGACGACCGATGCGACCGAAGCCGTTAATAGCAACCTTTACTGCCATTGTATCTCCTTTCGTAAGGCCCCCGCAAGCTACAGCGCCTGCCGTTGAGGCCCACAAACTAACCACTCGCCTAATATACCTTTTTTTTGGCTTGAATTTCACGAGAATGCTCGAAATTGAAAATCAAATTTGCGTTAAAACGCTTTAACGTATAAAACAGCAGTTAAACCACCATAAAAGCTATTGCGTTAAACTACCCGCTTGCTTCAATGAGCTTTTCAAGGCGCAAAACACGGTGATACAAGGCCGACTTCGACAAAGGAGGGTCGGCCATTTCCCCCAAATCTCGCAGTGAGAGATCGGGGTAACGCTCGCGTAAGTCACAAAAAACTGCCAGAGCGTCCGGCAGCGTTTCGCGCAAACCGCGCCGATCAAGCTCATCGATGAGCGCAAGCTGATGTTGGGCGGCACCGGCACTTCTGGTCTGGTTGGCAAGCTCTGCGTTCACGCGACGATTCACGTCGTTCTTCACCAGCTTAACCGCGCGGGCCTCTTCAATCTCGGCAACGCTGCGCTTGGCGCCAATCAGCTGTAACAGACGTTTAATCTCCTCGGCACTCTTGATGTACACGGCATACGAGCCGCGACGCGCATTGACGCGGGCGTGAACTCCAATCTGCTCCAGAAGGTCGCAAAGTCCCTTTGCATACTCCTCGCCCTGAACCGCGATCTCCAAATGAAAATCGCCACGCGGGTCGGCAACAAAGCCTCCGGCAATCAGCGCACCGCGAATATAGGCGAGCCTGCAGCAAGGACGGGCGACGATGTGGCGCGGCACACCCGCGACGAGCCCTCCCCTACGGTCGAGAATGCCCAGCAGCACCAGAGCCTTATCCAAATCGGGCTGATCGGGCAAGGTGATGAGATAGTTTCGTACCTTGTGCAGGACCGACTTACGAACCGTGAATTCGGTCTTGAGCTTAAGGATACGATGCGTCAGCGCAATCATCGTGCGCGCCACAGCACCCGTCTCGGTCGCGACCGTCAAGCGGTACCGTCCCGAGCCCGCCAGCGAAAGCGTGCCGCTCACACGCGTTAGCGCAGCAAGCGTCGACAAATCGCAGTATTCGCATTCTGGTTCGCAGCGCGCAAGCTCGTCACGCACCTCAGCGGTAAACGACATGTAAACCTATGCCTTCGTGTTGGCACGCGACAGGTCACGGTGGGAGATGCTCACATGATACTGAGCACCCTCCAGGTAGCGGGCCGTGGCCTCGGCAATGGCGACGCTACGGTGCTGTCCGCCTGTGCAGCCGATAGCAATGGAAAGCTGCGGCTTGCCCTCTGCGATATAACCCGGCATGACCGTATCGAGCAGCTGAGTCCAGGCCTTCCAGAACTCCTGGGTCTTGGGGTGGTCCAAGACAAAATCGGAGACCTTCTTATCGAGACCGGTCATGGTGCGCATCTCGGGATCGTAGAAAGGATTGGGCAAGAAGCGAACATCGATCATGATATCCGCCTCGATGGGCATGCCATGCTTAAAGCCAAACGAGAACACGTGGACATCCATAAGCTGCTGGTCGGACAGCTCGGAAAAAGCCATGCGCAGCTTGTTGCGCAAGGCAGAAGTGCGCAAGCGGCTCGTGTCGATAATCATATCGGCTCGATCGCGAACGCCCTGCAGCTGCAGACGTTCACGCTGAATAGCGTCGGCCGTGGTCTCCCCCGGCTTTGCAATGGGATGGCGACGACGGTTTTCGCTATACCGGCGAATCAGCACCTCGTCAGACGCCTCGAGAAACACAATGTCGCAGCTCATCTCGCGCTCTTCCAGTGCGGCAACAGCATCGAGCAGTTCATCGAACAAGCCCTGGCTACGCAGGTCGCAGGTAACGGCAAGGTGCCTGCCCACGCCCGTATTGATGCCAACGAGCTCAGCAAGCTGGGCAATCAGGCGTGGGGGCAGGTTGTCGATACAAAAATAGCCCATGTCCTCAAACACATGCATGGCTTGCGTTCGGCCCGAGCCGGACATTCCGGTGATGATAACGATATCGGGGATACGCTCCGAGCGCTCCGCCGCATCCATGGCATCTCCCTTTTGCATGTGTGCCTCCTAAAATAAGCGCGGGACCCGGCCAGCGGATCCCGCGCGATCAATTGCCTTTATTGAGTATACCGCCCCAAGCGGATACAAGGCCCGTCTTACGCCTCAAGCGCAGCCTTGAACCAACTTGTAATACTCGTGGGGTGCGTGATAGCGGTGCCGACGACAACGGCCCACGCGCCGGCGTCGATTGCAGCGCGAGCCTCCTCGGGCGTATGCACGCGACCCTCGCAAATGATGGGAAGGCCGGGAAATTCCTCGGTCGCCTGACGCAGGAGCGGCAGGTCGGGGCCATCGGCCATGGTGCAGTCGATGGCGGCGACACCGTGAGAGAGTGTGGTGGATACCAGGTCGAAGCCCATATCAACCGCACGGCGAATGTCCTCGATGGTGGCACAATCCGCCATCAGGAGCACACCCTCCTCGTGCAGCGGGCGGAAGGTATCCTCGACCGACTTGCCATCGGGACGCGGACGATCGGTGGCGTCGATCGCCACGATATCGGCACCCGCAGCAACGCAGGCACGAGCGTGACGCAGCGTCGGCGTGATGTAAACGCCCTCGTGCCCGTCCTTCCACAGACCGATGACGGGAACCTCACAGCGACCCTTAATGGCGGCAATGTCGGCAAGGCCCTGGCAGCGAATGGCGGCGGCGCCGCCAAGCTCGCAAGCGCGAGACATTTGAGCCATGGTCTCGGGCGTACGAAGCGGCTCGCCCATATACGCCTGAACGCTCACGACGAGCTTGCCCTTCAGGGACTGGATCAAAGGATCAACGGTCATGTTCGACTCAACCTTTCTCAAAACAGCCTTCTGAGACACCGCACCTTGACGTTCAAACCGTCGCTCGCGTACCGAAGTACGCTTCGCTCCTCTTTCACGTCAATCTGCGGCACCTCAGAAGGCGCACTTGGTAGTTATGTTTACTTCAACGATGCAAGAAGGTGTTCGGCGGCACCGATGAGCGGCGCGTCGCCCTCCAGAGAGCCGATGAGAATCGGCGTGTCCTGAAGCGGGTCGAGCGCCTGGCTGGCATAGCCCTCGTGCACCGAGTCCTTCCACGTCTGTGAACGCCAATCGGGACCTTGGTGAATCACGCCGCCCGAAAGCACGATGACCTCAGGGTCCAGGATGTTAGCGAGCGAGCCCAGGCTGGCGCCCAGCGCAAAGCCGGCGTCATGAATGACCTCGGTCGCCTTTGCGTCGCCTGCGCGGCACAGGTCGTTCACGTCACGGCCGACCGAAGGACGGCTGGGGTCGACGCGGCCAAAACGCTCATCGTACATGCGCCCGATTGATGTTCCGGAAGCAACCGACTCCAGATGGCCGGAACGCCCGCAGGCGCAGGGAATGCCGGCGGCAGCCGAGCACTCGATGTGGCCCATATGGCCGGCAGCACCATGGAAGCCCTGCATCACGCGGCCGTTCTCGACATATGCGCCGCCGATGCCCGTACCGATGCCCAAACACAAGACGGAGAACTTGCCCTTGCCGACGCCCCAGTGGGCCTCGCCCAGAGCATGAGCCTGCACGTCGCCTACAACGGCAACGGGAAGGCCGAGGTCCTCGCGCAGACGCGGCCCCAACTGAACGCCGGACCAGCCGGGCATAATCTCATTGGCATACGCGATGGCGCCCGTCTTGGGGTCGACGACACCGGCAGCGCCGATGCCAACTCCGAGGACCTCGACATCGGGATTTGCCTCAAGAGCTGCCTTGATAGACGCCTCGATGCGCTGGAAGACCGCTTCGCCACCCTCCTGGGCCTCGGTGGGAACCTCAGCCTCAAAAACGGGATGGGGCACACCGCCGTCAGCCGGGTACTCCATGATGGCAGTCGCGATCTTAGTTCCGCCGATATCGACAGAGCAGACGTACTTGTTCTCCATGTCGTTCTCCTTCGGAGACAAAACAACTACAGGAAATGCGCCGTCAGGCTAGCCGTCACAGCGCGGTAAAGGTTTTCCAGGTGCCCGAGATCGCCGAGAAACCGTGCGGCCATTGGCCTAATGGGTCATGGCCGCACGGTTGAACGGCGAGGTCGGGTGCCTGGGAAACCTTTAAAGGAGACCGTTGTCCTGGAGGACCTTGCGAATCGCCTCGACGTTCTCACCGGTCATGGCCTTCACCGGGCGCGGCATGGTCGGGCTGTCGAAGATGCCCATGAGGTTCATAGCGGTCTTGAAGGCGCCGACGCCACCGGCATAGCCCTGGACGCCCGAGGTGACATCCCAGATGTGCGAAATCTCATTGAGGCGATCCTGCTCGGCCTTGACGGTAGCCCAGTCACCAGCCTGAGCGGCCTTCCACTGACGAACGTAGCCCTCGGGCTCAACGTTGGCGAGGCCCGGAACGGAACCGTCGGCGCCACCGAGATAGGCACCGTCGACGACGACCTCATGGCCGGTAAGGATGCTCATCGGATGGCCGTTCTTCTCGTTCTCCTGAATGAGGTAGCGGAACGAGATGTCATCGCCCGAGGAATCCTTGACGCCAGCCAGGACGCCCTCGGCGCCGAGCTTAGCAAGGAGCTTCCAGGGGAGCTTGGTGTGGACGCACACGGGGATGTCGTAGGCGAAGATGGGCAGGTCGAGTTCCTCGTGAAGGATGCGGAAGTGCTCCTCGACCTCGGTCATGCCCTGCAGGGCATAGAACGGGCAGGTGGCGACGAGCGCATCGGCGCCCAGCTCCTGAGCGACCTTGCCGTGCTCGATCATGCGCTCGGTCTCGGTGTCGATGATGCCGACCAGAACGGGAACGCGGTGGTCGACGATACGGACGGCCTCTGCGACAATCTGGCGACGGCGCTCGTCGGTGGAGAAGACGACCTCGCCCGAGGAGCCCAGGAAGAACAGGCCATCGACGCCGGCATCGATCATGCGGTTGATGCTGCGCTCAAAGGAGGCAACGTCGAGCTGGTGGTCTTCGGTATCGGGAACAACGACGGGAGGGATAACGCCGGTGAATTTCTGAGTTGCCACAAGAATCTCCTTAGTTGTCTGGCGGGCAGCCCTATGCCGCCCACTCTTGTTGGCGGTGTCCAGGCCGTCTAGGCCAAAGAACACGAATAGAACGTTTGGTTAAAGAAGTCGACGACTTCGTTTTCGAACGCATTGATGCGCTCGTGAGCGTATTTGGCATAGATGATATGCCTCCGGTCACACTCAAGACCGTTGAATACGGCAAACTGGCCCTTGGGATCACTCACGGTATCCATGAGCGATGTGCCCATGAGCACCGAGCCACGAACCCGAGGCGACAGCGTCTCGAGACCGCTGGGAAGCGGATTGGCAAGCGCCGTGCAGGCAAGGCCCCGCTCGTCCAGAGCAGAAACCGCCAGCGCGACACCGCCGCCAAGGCCCTCGCCCCATGCAAAGATGCGGTCGGGATCCATGCCATCAAGGTTGCGCGCAACCTTCGCCAACGCGCAGCCCCAACGGACACGCTCGACAAAAGCAGGCGAGGTAATCCCCTGCTGCAGATCGCTGGATCCAATAGTCTCATCGTCCAGCGCAAGCACGGCATATCCCATGGCGGCAAACCGCGTCATGTGATGCCATCCCCGCACGGGTCGGTCGATGTCATGGAACATCAGACACAGCGGAACAAGCTCGGATCTTCGGGCGCAACCAGAGGGCTCAATCAAACGGCCGTGCACGACATACCCGCCGAGCTCAAAGGAAACCTCGGAGTAGCGCGCGCACGGATTGGCGAAATCAATCGCCGTAACGGTCAGCCCGCAAACCTCAAGGTCCGAAGCGGCTGTCTCCAACTCGGAAACATCCGCAGAAGCATCGCCGCGCCAATCCCGGAAATCAGAGAGCCTTGACGAAACCGTCCCAGCAATTCCCGCAAGCTCGGGGACAATCAGCTCATCGATATTGCTCTCGCACTTAGACATGAGCCTCCCCTCCCTTGCAGAAAAATGGAATGATCAGATCGTCAAAATCCTGAATCTCCTCGTGACCGAAGCCTTCAAAGAACTCATGACGCTTTTCACAGGTCAGGTTGTTGTAGACTGCAAACTGCGTCGCCGGAGGACAGACGATATCGGCTGTGCCCGTGCCAAACAGCACGGGGCATTTGACTATGGGGGCAAAGTTCTTGGAATCGAAGTACGCCAGCTTGGCATAGGCCTCGTCAATACGAGTCGAGTCCTCGTCAAACCAGCGAGACCAATAGCGCAGACCCTCGTAGGCAATGTCGTCGGCATCCAAATCCCAGACCAGGCGGAAATCCGACAGGAAGGGATAGAGGATGGCGGCGCGATTGATAAGCTCGCTGTTAAGCGCACAGGTCGCAATGCCCAAACCGCCGCCCTGCGATGCGCCGTTCACAAATACACGGGCAAGATCGATGCCCTCGAGCTCACGAACAATACGGCAAAGAATGCGGATATCTTGGTGCAAGCGGACATAGTAGAGGTTGGCCGGGTCGCCGTCGATACCGGCGACGATATGGCCCGCGACCGTCGTGCCCTCAAATCCACCAATGTCCTCGGAGGGACCTCCTTGGCCGGGGCAGTCGAGGGCGATGAGTGCCATGCCCATGCCCGCAAACGACGCCTGCTCAAACCAGCTGCGGCTTGCACCCGGATACCCATGGAACTGAAGTACCAATGGCACGGGCTCGTCCGAGACAGGTTTAAGGTACTTGGCGTGCAGGCGAGCGCCGCACATGCCGGTATACCAGAGATCGAAAAGCTGGCAGGTCACGGCATCGGTGACCGATGCCGCCTCGATCGCATAGTCAAGCCCGACGGCGTCAGCCTCGGCCATGCGATCCTTCCAAAAGAGATCGAAATCTGATGGACGGGACATAGCGCCTCGATATTCACCAAATTGATGTTGTAGCTCCTGAGCACTTGGCATGGCTCGTGAACCCAACCTTTCGAAATCGCAACGGAGGTGCGCCCGGCAAGGGAACCGGGCGCACGGGAGGGAAAGCGAAGTTACTCGCCGAGCTTGGGATGCAGCAGCGACGGCGCAGCGCCGAGCAGCATCTTAGTGTAGGGGTCTCGAGGATGCTGGAAAACCTGCTTGGCCTCGCCCTGCTCGACGATCTTGCCGCCATTCATGACGATGATGTCGTCGGAAATATAGCGGACCGTCTGGATGTCATGGCTGATGAACACCATAGCCAGGCCGAGTTCCTTCTTAAGGTCGGTCAGCAGGTTGAGAATCTGCGCGCGGACCGAAACGTCCAGAGCCGAGGTGGGCTCGTCGGCGATGATGGCATCGGGGTTCAGCGACAGGGCACGGGCAATTGCGACGCGCTGGCGCTGGCCGCCCGAAAGCTGGCCGGGAAGAACCTCGGCGGCGGAGGAGGGCAGACCGGTGAGCTCCAAGAGCTCCTTGACGCGCTTCTCCTGCTCGGCCTCGGTACCCAGGTTGTGGACGCGCATGGGGTCGAGCAGTTGCTCGCGAACGACCATGCGGGGGTTGAGCGCCGTGGCCGGGTTCTGGAACACGACCGAGATGACGCGACCCATGTGGCGACGGTCCTCGGCGGTACGCTTGGTGACGTCCTTGCCCTTAAAGTAGACCTTGCCGCTCGTGGGGGCCTGCAGGCCGCACATGACGTTAGCCGTGGTGGACTTTCCGCAACCGGACTCGCCGACGATGCCGATGGTCTGTCCGGGCATGAGCTTAATCGTTACACCCTGGACGGCGTGAACCAGGTTGGGGTGCAGAATCGAGCCGGTACGGGTCCTAAAGGTGACGTGGACGTCATCAAGGAAGATGATCGGCTCGACGCCGTTGACTGCGGTCTCGCTCATCTACATCACCTCCGCGTGAGGGGTCAAACCATTTGCCTTGAGCACCTCGTCGGGGAGCTCGGAATAGAAGTGCTCGGTGCCGGGCACGCGCTTGAAGACCGGACGGGTGTCCAGGCCAATGCGCGGATGGCTCGAGCGGGGCGCGAAGCGATCGCCCTTGGGGAAATCGCGCGGGCTCGGAACGGCGCCGGGCACCTGGTGCAGGCGGCCCGAACCGCTCTCGATGGACAGGACGGAACCCAGAAGGCCGCGGGTGTACTCGTGAATCGGGTTGGTGAGCAGCTCCTTGGTGGGCGCCTGCTCAATAACCTGGCCGGCGTACATAACCGTGATGTTGTGGGCGACCTCGGCGACCAGCGCCAGGTCGTGCGAAACGAAGATCATGGCAAAGCCGAGCTTGGCCTGAAGGTCGTTGAGCAGCTTGATGACCTGCTTCTGGACCGTAACGTCCAGAGCGGTCGTGGGCTCGTCGCAGATAACCAGCTTGGGGTCGCGGGTAAGGGCCATAGCGATCAGAACGCGCTGACGCTGACCACCGGAAAGCTCGTGCGGATAGCTCTCGAGCGTACGCTTGGGGTCGAGGCCCACGAGCTCCAGGAGTTCCTCGGCGCTACGGGTGCCGCCGCGCTTGGTGAGCTGCTTCATCTGGGCAGAGATGAGCATGGAGGGGTTGAGCGAGGACAGGGCGTCCTGATAGACCATGGCGATATCGGTACCGCGCAGGCCGAACCACTCCTTCTTGCTCATCTTGAGCAGGTCGCGGCCCTCCCAGAGAACCTCGCCGGAAAGATGCTCGTCATCGTCGGTCAGGCCCATGATGGCCAGCGTGGTGATGGACTTACCGCAGCCGGACTCGCCTACCAGGCCCATGGTCTGGCCGGGACGGACGTCAAAGTTAACGTGGTCGACGACGTTGATATCACCGTGGTGCTCAAACTGGATGCAGAAATCGCGGACCGAAAGGATCGGCTCAACGGACTCATCGGGCACATGGCGGTCGTTACGCTTGAGCTCGACATCGCGCAGTGCGCCAAGACGGGCGGACAGGGACTGAGCCTGCTCCTTGTAGGCACGAACGGGGTCGGAAACCAGCAGGTCGGCCTCGCGGCGCTTGGAGGAATCGGTCGGATCCAGGGCGGCGGAGGGAGCAGCGGCCATGGCGTCGGTAATGCCCTCGGAGAGGATGTTGAGCGCCAGGCAGGTGATCATGATGGCCAGGCCCGGGAACAGTGCCTGCCACCAACGGCCAGCGAGCACGCCACCGCGTGCGTCGGCGAGAATGTTGCCCCAGGTAGCGGTGGGCTCCTGGATGCCGGCGCCGATGAAGGTCAGCGAGGCCTCGAAGATAATGGCGTCGGCGACCAGGGTAACGGTGAAGACCATAATCGGAGCGATGCAGTTACGCAGAACATGCTTGATCAGAATCCACGGAGCCTTGGCGCCGGACACGATGACCGCGCGGACATAGTCCTCACCGTACTCGGACACGATGTTGGCGCGCACGATACGGGCGATCTGCGGGGTGTACATAAAGCCGATCGCAAAGATGATCGACGGCACGGAATTGCCCAGGATGGAAACGAAAACGGCTGCGAGGGCGATACCCGGGATGGACATGATGATGTCCAGGATACGCATGATCGCCTCAGAGATAGACTTGCGCGAAACCGCTGCAAGAGCGCCGACAACGGAACCACAGACCAAAGCCATGGCGGTAGCACCAAAGCCGATAATCAGCGAGTAACGTCCGCCGTAGAGCATGCGCGACAGAATGTCGCGACCCTTATCGTCGGTACCGAAGATAAATCCGTTGCCGGGAGCCTGGCGAGCCGTAAAGATCTCGACCGGGCTATAGGGGGCAAGAAGGGGCGCCAAAATCGCAGTCAGGGCGACCAGCACCAGCACGACGGCGGCAATCTTAGAAGACAGCGTCATCTTCTTCCAGCCACCGAGCTTGAGCCCCTTGGAGGCAGCCTTCTCGAGCTGCTCGGTTTGCTTCTCTCGAATCTTTACCATAATCTACACCGTCCTGATGCGCGGGTTGATGAGCAGGTAGAGCATGTCAACCACGATGTTGATGATGATGAAGGCAAGAGCAACGACGATAACGACGCCCTGAACCAGGTTCGCCTCGTTGCCCTGAACGCCCTGCAGAATCGCAGTGCCCATGCCGGGGAGGTTGAAGATAACCTCGATGACGACGGCGCCGCCCATGAGGTAGCCGATCTTAAGACCGAGGGTGGTGACCGGGGTGATCAGCGCATTGCGAAGAACGTTGATGCCGACGACGACCTTCTCGGGAACGCCGGCGCCACGAGCCATACGGACATAGTCCTTGTCGAGCTCCTCGACCATGGCGGTACGCACGATACGAGTCATCTGGCCCGTCAGCGGAAATGCCAAGGCGATAGCGGGCATGATCATACGTCCCAGATAGCCAACCGGATTCGTGGTGAAGTGAGGCAGAGCACCCGATGCCGGGAGCACCTTAAGGTAGGAAGAGAACAGCAGGATCAACAGAACGGCAAGCCAGAACGACGGGGTTGCCAAGCCGGCGATGGAAAAGACGCGGATCACTTGGTCCGGCCATTTGTCGCGATACAGTGCCGCGATGACGCCGAGCAAAAACGAAACGACCGCACCGATGGCAAGACCGATGAAGGTCAGCTGCATCGTGACGGGCAGGGCCGTGGAGATGCGCTTGGCAACGGAGTTGCGGGCAGCGCCGTAGGTACCCATGTCGCCATGAATCAAATCGCCCATATAGCGCACGTAGCGCACAGGCCAGGGGTCGTCCAGACCATACTTCTCATGGTACTCGGCAACCGCCTCGGGCGAGGCACCGTCACCCAACGCCGTGTAGGCGGGGTCGGTCTTGGAGAACGACATAAGGAAGAACACCAGGACGGTGACGCCCAATGCCATGATCGGCAGCGCCACAAGACGCCTTCCAATCAAACGTAGCAAGTTGTTCACGTTCTCTCCCCTTTCTTTTGTCGGTAGGACCAACTGGTATATGAGTACGGTTACTCATTACAAGACCCGAGCGACATCGTTGCCGCCCGGGTCTTTGTTTCAACTATGAGGATACGGTCCCAACGGCCGACATCCTGCATACAGACTCAAGCGAGTCTTACGCCTTGACGGTCGCAACGCCCCTGAAGGACATGCTCGTCGTGCCGATGCCCTTGAAGCCGTCGAGAGCCTCGCCGTTGGGCGCGGTGGACGGATCGTCCCAGGAAGCGGAGACGGTCTTGACGTGGACAACGGGGTACAGAACGGCGTTGTCGGCGATGATGTCGAAGCACTCGTTCCACTTCTTCTGCTGCTCGTCGCCCTCGGCGGCAAGAGCCTCGTCCATGAGACCGTGAAGCTTCTGCCACTCAGCGGACTCCTTCCACGGGCAACGGGTCTGCATCCAGACGTTGTCGCCATACCACCAGTTGAGCAGCAGGTCGGGGTCAGCGCCGAAGCAGGAAGGATCGCCAGGGGCAAGGAGGATATCGTAGGCCTCGCCGCCGTCGATGGCAGCGTAGGTGGCCGGCGAGGTATCGGTCTGGATGGTCACCTCAAAGCCGAGAGCGTCGAGGTCGTTCTTGACCTGGGCGGCCATGCCCTTGATCTGCTCGTTGTCGGTGGTGCGCAGGGTGATGGCACCCGGGGTGATGCCGGACTCCTCGATGAGCTTCTTAGCCTTCTTGGCGTCGGTCTTGTACACCGTGGAAGCCTCATGATAATTGGTGAAGCTCTTGGGCAGGTAGCAGCTGGCAGCGGTGGCAAGGCCGGCAAAGGTGTTGCTGACCATCTTCTCGGTGTCGAGCGCATACATGACAGCCTGACGGACCTTGACGTTGTTCCAAGGCTCCTTGGCGACGTTGAACATGATGAAGCGGGTGCCGAAACCCTGAACGTTATCGATCTTGCAGCCGGCGCTCTCGAGCTGGTCGACGGCGTCAGCGGTAACGAGCTCCATAACGAGCGTGGAGCCCTCCTGCTGAGCGGTAACGCGAGCGGTGGGGTCGGTCAGGATGCTGTACTGGATCTTCTTATCCTCGGCAGCATACTCACCGTTGTACTCGGGGTTGGGAACCAGGGTGATCTCGGTATCGGAGATAGAGTCGTACATCCAGGGGCCGGAGCCGATCGGCTGCTTGGCGCGATCCTCCTCGGTCTGGGTGGCCGGGGTAACGCGGATGATGGCAAGACGATCCTTGAGCAGAGAGAAGTTGGGGACCTTGGTCTTGACCGTCACGGTGCTGGCGTCCTTAGCCTCGATGGACTCGAAGGGCTGGAAGAACGGAGCATAGGTAGCGGAAGCGGCGCAAGCGGTGTAGGAGGCAACGACATCGTCAGCGGTGACCTCGGTGCCATCGGAGAACTTGGCGCCCTTGCGGATGGTAACCTCGAAAGTGGTGTCGTCCACAGACTTGGGGTCGTCGGTGGCGAGCTCGTTGAAGGTGCTGTAGTCGTGGTAATCGATGCCGTAGAGGCCCTCGACGACGTGCCAGTTAGCACCCAGGCCCACAGCGGAGCCGGTGCTGGCGGGGTCGAAGCTGGACGGAGCGTAAGCGGAACCAGCGGTGATCACGCCGCCGCCACGGTTGGCGGAATCGGTGGAACCGGAAGCGGAACCCTCGTCGCTAGAGCTGCCACCGCAGCCGGTGAGACCAAGCCCTGCGACAGCAGCGACGCTGCCGGTGAGGCCGAGGAACGAACGCCTGGACATACCCTTGTTGATGATGGCCATGTCTTCTCCTATCAATAGAGAATCTTACCCGGGAGCACCTAGACTTGCCCCCGCGCAACTTGCGGACGATATATACCTTACCTACCGACAAACCCAACTTGGGTGCCGCGCTCGGCGACCGATACATACATACGCTTGAACGGTATTTACTACCGTTCACCGAATTCATTGACAAACGATTCGACAGACAGTATGTATCGACGAGGTGAGATATCAGTCTTCGTCAACCCGCAGGATAGCAGGGTTATTCACCATGGCTAGTCAAACGTTTTAGCGTTAATAAAACCCGAAATCAGCAGGTAATCGCCGCGAAATAAATGATTGAAAATCAGCCAATCATGTATATCAGTTGTTTAGAAGCGCGTTTAGTTTTCGGAACGGCTGGCCGATGCTTGGGCGCGCTCGGCATTCCATGCAACAAGTGCCTCGTGGACCGCTTTGGCGACATCGGCCGGAACGCCTCGAACTTCCGCAATCTCCTGCTCGCTTGCCGCGCGCAAACGCTTCATCGAGCCAAAATGGCGCATAATGGCACGTTTTCTGGTGGGTCCCACGCCCGGAACGTCGTCAAGCACCGAAACCGTCATAGCCTTATCGCGCAACTCGCGATGGAACGTAATCGCAAATCGGTGGGATTCATCGCGAACCTGCTTGATCAGATAAAGCGAAGCGGAGCCGGTCGGCAGCACGACGGGGGTCTCGTCCCACGGCACGAAAACTTCCTCATCGGCCTTTGCCAAGCCACAAACTGGTATATCGAGGCCAAGCGCCTCAAGTTGCTTAATTGCAGCGGTCAATTGCGGTTTGCCGCCATCGACAACGAGCAAATCGGGGCGCGAGCCAAAGCGCTCGTCCGCCATGCGCTCGGGAGCATAGCGACGCCCCAGAACCTCGGACATCGATACGAAGTCGTTCGCCTCGTCCAATTCGGCCTGAATTTTAAAGCGACGATACTGGCCCTTGTCGGCACGGCCGTTGGTAAATACCACCATCGAAGCGACGGTAAAGGTGCCGTGCAACGTCGAGATATCGAAGCACTCGATGCGCAACGGCGGCGCAGGCAGCGCCAGCGCGCTTTCGAGCTCCAGGAGCGCCTGATTAGTGCGATCGTCAGCATACCCCGTGCGCATCATGTAGCGCATGAGGGCATGGCGCGCATTTTTGGAAGCCATATCGAGCAGGCGGTGCTTTTCGCCGCGCTGCGGCCTATGGAGATGGCAAGAGCGTTCGCGCTTGCCCGCAAGCCACTCCCCCAACGCTTCGGCGTCCTCAAGCTCGACAGAGAGATTGATCTCGGCTGGAATATCAGCCGTCTCGTCGTAATAGCGCTTAAGAAAGCCCGATTGAAGCTCTTCCTCGTCGACATCCAGGCCTTTATCGAGGATGAACTCACAAGTTCGAACCGTTCGGCCCTCGCGAACGACAAAGACACAGGCGGCAGAGATAGTCTCTTCGCGATAGAAGCCGATGACGTCGATATCGACGCTCGATGGAAAAACGACCTGTTGGCGATCGTCCAGGCCCCTAATGACTTCCAGGCGACGCTTGACGCGCGCCGCACGCTCAAAATCGAGCGTCTCGGCTGCCTCCGTCATCTCGGACGTAAGCTCGTCAACGACATCCTTGCGATGGCCCGACAAGAAACGTTCGACACGTTTGACGTTCTTGGCATAGTCGGCAGGGGAAATCGCGCCGATGCATGCGCCCGGCCCGCGCCCGACATGGTAGTCAAAGCAGGGACGCCCGTTTTGCGCGCAAATCATATTGACGATGTCTTCTTCGCCCTTATGAGATTCGACGATGCGGCGGCAGCGGCGCCATTCCGCACAGGATGCCGAGCAAATAGGAATAACCTTGCGTAGCGTATCGATGGTCTCACGCGCCGCACGGCTATCGGTATAGGGGCCAAAATAGCGCGTTCCCGGTTTATGACGCTCTCGCGTGTATTTAATAGCCGGAAACAAGTCGCTCTTGGTAATGGCGATAAAGGGATAGCTTTTATCGTCTTTGAGATCGACGTTAAAGTACGGATGGTACTGGCCAATCAGATTGCGCTCGAGCACCAATGCCTCGTGCTCGGTCTCCACCACGATATAGTCGAAGCTCGCCACCAGCTGCATCATGAGCGGGATCTTTTGACGCTCGTCCTGCAGCGTCACGTATTGACGCATACGGGCACGCAGGTTTTTTGCCTTGCCCACATAGATGACATCACCCTTGGCATCTTTCCAAAGGTAGCAGCCGGGTTGCGTGGGAACGCGCGAAACCTGCTCGGCAAGTGTTGGAATGTTGTCGTGACCTGCCACGCGCACCTACTTGCGACGAAGCAGCGCCGAGACCTCGGGCATCTTAAAGACGAAGGCAAGACCAAAAGTTACAGCGAGCGAGACGACGCCTGCAACACAAACGTAGCCCAGGGTAATGAGGATCGAGCTGCCAAGCGCTCCGACAAAGTGCTCAAGTGCCCACATGACGCCGGCGCCCGCGGCAGCGCCCAAGCCACCGAACAGTAGGCCGAAGAAACCGCCATGCAGGATAGACTTGACCTGAAGGCCATGCAGACGACGGCGCAGCCACCACAGTGAGCATCCGACCAAGACCACGTAGTCAACGACGTACGAAAGCGCAATTGCCGGCATACCGTAGCCCAGCACCACGCCAAACAGCAGCACAGAACCGGCCTGGCCGATAGCGGAGTACAGGCAATAGCGGCTATAAGGTTTCATATCGAGCAGGGCCGAGAAGCTCTTCTGCATCAGCACGACCACGCCGTAGAGCGGCAGGGAAAGTGCCAGATAGATAAGGAACTCCGACACCAGCGCCACACCGGATTCATCGAACTTGCCGGCGCAGTAGATCATGTTGAGCGGACGGGCGAAGACGATCAGATACATCGCAAACGGAATCAGGAAGAAGAGCATCTGGGCGACACCGCGCGAAATGCCCGTGCGGACGCTGTCGTAATCCTTCTCCTGCGCATCGTGAGAGAGTTCGGTATAGAGTGCCGTCGAAAGCGAGGCGGCGATCAGCGCATAGGGCAATGTGTACCACAGGCGCGCATATGCGATGACGGAAGGGCCGGTCTCGGGCTGCACCACCAGCGCGGCGGCATTGGTAATGGAGGTCGAGACAAACATGCACACCGTGGCGAGCAGCGTCGGGATACCAAGCGCGATCGTCTGTCGCAGCGCGGGATCCTTAAAGTCGATATGGATATGAGGATGCACGCCATGCTTGCCAAGCGCGGGAATCTGGCAGGCCATCTGGACAAAGACGCCGAGGGTCGTACCAACTGCGATCAAGATAATACCGGCCTGCTCGCCAAATTGTGCAGACACGGGAGCAAAGCCCATAAAGCTGGCGATGACGATGACATTGTTGAGAACCGGGGCAAACGTCGACCAGAAATAGTCGCGGTGTGCGTTGAGAACGCCCGAGAACACCGAGCCCAAGCCATAAAACAGAATTTGAATAGCAAAGAAGCGGAACATGAACGCAGCGGTATCCATGCTGCCGCCATCGCCCGAAAGGAACGACTGCGTCCAAATAAAGCCGGGAGCAAACACGGTGCCCAGCAGCGAGATACCGCCCAGCAGCAGAAGCAGAATACCAAGCAGGTTGCCGACATACTCGTTCGATGCCTCGCGACCCTGCTCGCGCCTCACACCCATATACACCGGCAAAAACGCCGTAACGAGCATGCCGCCCATCACGAGCTCGTAGAGCATGTTGGGCAGGTTGTTGGCAACCTGATAGGAGGACGAGAGCAGCGACATACCGATGGCGGCCGCCATGGCCCACGTGCGGATAAACCCGGTGACACGCGACACGATGGTCAGCACGGTCATAAGGCCAGCAGAACGACCAACCGTGGAGTAGTCCGACGAACCCATATCGTCTACGTCGTCCTGAGAGTCCTCATAAACCTCATCTTGTGGCGGCAAATCGTCCACGACGGCAAAGGAGCCGGTCATCGCAAAGGGATCGTCAACCAAAACGGCGTCATCAGCAGGTGCGGCGTCATCGCTGTTCGGCATGTTGTTACCGGATACGGCATCATCATCGAATATGGCATGGTCGCCAAACACCGTGTCAACTTCATTGGCGGCGACGGTTCGGGCAGAAAACGACAGAGGGTCCCAGTCGTCATCACCGTCGATGGCCACGCCCTCGACGGGATCGGTCGAACCAAGCGGCGACCATTCGTCATCCGAAAGAAGCGGTTCGCCATCATCATGAGCCGTGGGCTTGGCGGAATGAGCGGCAGGAGCGCTCTGCGGTGTGCTCTTTCCCTGGGCTGCCATCAAAAACACCGCCGTCTCATCGGGACGCGGCTCACGAGGAGCCTCGGAGGCGATCGGCATCACGCTGGCGCTCGATTGAGCGGCGGCCAAAAAGACAGCCGTCTCATCGGGACGAGCCGAAGAAAGAACCGTACGGGGAAGTGCCGTGCCGGCACCGGCGGCACGCAAGTACACGGCCGTCTCGCCCGGGTCAGCGGCAGCGGACCAGGCGTTTCGAATCTCGTTATCGAACGAAGCGGCCTCGGGCGCGGGCGTCTGAGGAGCCGACCCTTTTGCAAAGTGAGCTCCGCGCTTTGATTCTTCCTGCGGCATCGCTCAGTCCTCTCTCGTGATCGGGGCAACCGTCGCCCCGCAAAATGCAACTAAGTCATCGGGAGCAAGCTCAAGCTGATAGCCGCGCTTGCCACCCGAGATAAAAATGGTATCCCAAAGGACGCATGTCTCATCGATCAGAGTCCGGAAGCGTTTTTTCATACCGACCGGACTGCAACCGCCGCGGACATACCCCGTCGCGGCAAGCAAATCTTTGACATGCATCATGGTCAGCGACTTTTCGCCTGCGGCGCGCGCGGCGGCCTTGAGGTCGAGCTCGTCGGCAACGGGAATGCAGCACACGACATGGTCGTTGGACGGCGTCGTGCAGACCAGGGTCTTAAATCCCTGACCGGGCTCCTCGCCAAGCTGCTCGGAAATCGCGACGCCCAGCCCCGACGATTCGTCGTCATCGTCTTCGTACGTATGGAGAACATAGGGGATGCCGGCGCTTTCCAGCTCACGCATGGCGTTGGTCTTTGGCGTCTTCACGGCCTTCGGCATGGCATATCCTTTCCCTCATATAAGAACGCAATTTTTAAGTATATGTCCATTTGCGCGGCATACGCTATCTCGACAAAGAGAGCGCCACCGAATCGCAAGGAATCGGCGGCGCTCATGTTTCAAAAACACCTATGTATTAGGCATCGAGTTGCGCTTGACGCTCCTTATCGCGTTTGAGCAACGGCGCCAAGAACTTGCCGGTATAGCTCTGCGGGCATGCCGCAACCTGCTCTGGCGTACCCGAGACCACGACAGTTCCGCCACCGTTGCCACCCTCGGGACCCATATCGATCAGACGGTCGGCGACCTTGATGACATCGAGGTTGTGCTCGATCACCAACACCGTATTGCCCGCATCGACTAGACGCTGCAACACATCAAGTAACTGGCGAACGTCCTCAAAATGAAGACCGGTCGTAGGCTCGTCCAAAATATAGAACGTCTTACCCGTCTGACGGCGATGAAGCTCCTTGGCGAGCTTTACGCGCTGCGCCTCACCACCCGAGAGCGTCGTGGCGGGCTGGCCCAAGCTCACATAACCTAGGCCGACGTCATACAGGGTTTGAAGCTTTCGCTTGATCTGCGGAATATTCCCAAAGAAAGCCAGTGCCTCGGCCACGCTCATGTCAAGTACGTCCGAGATAGTCTTGCCACGATAGGTAACCTCGAGCGTCTCGCGGTTATAGCGCTTGCCGCCACAAGCCTCGCAGGGAACATAAATATCGGGAAGAAAGTGCATCTCAATCTTGATCTGGCCGTCGCCCTTGCACGCCTCGCAGCGTCCGCCGCTCACATTAAAGGAGAAGCGTCCCGGCGAGTAGCCACGCGCCTTCGACTCCGGCGTGCTCGCAAACAGCGCGCGCAGATCATCCCACAGGCCAATATAGGTCGCAGGGTTCGAACGCGGCGTGCGACCGATCGGCGACTGGTCAATGTCGATCACCTTATCGATGCACTCGATGCCCTCAATCTTCTTGTACGGACCCACGGGACGCGTCGAACGGTGGATGGCATTCGTAAGCGCGGGCGCAATCGTATCGGTGACCAGGGAGCTCTTGCCCGATCCCGAAACACCGGTAACGACTGTGAGCGTACCGAACTCAATCTTGGCGGTAACGTTTTTGAGGTTGTTGGCGCGGGCGCCCGTGATCTTAAGGCAGCCGCGGCCGGGCTTGCGGCGCTCGTCTGGCACGCGGATCATCCGCTTGCCGGTCAAATAAGCACCCGTCATGGAATCGGGGCACGCCATGATATCGGCAGGCGTTCCCGCGGCGACCACGTGCCCGCCGTTGACGCCCGCGCCTGGCCCCATATCGATCACATAGTCGGCAGCGCGAATCGTGTCCTCATCGTGTTCAACGACGATAACGGTGTTGCCGATATCGCGCAGGCGCTCGAGTGTCTTAATCAGCCGCTCGTTGTCGCGCTGGTGAAGACCAATCGAAGGCTCGTCCAGAATATAGAGAACGCCCATGAGGCCCGCACCGATCTGCGTAGCCAGGCGAATGCGCTGCGCCTCACCGCCGGAAAGCGTCGCCGAAGCACGATCGAGCGTCAGATAATCAAGGCCGACATCAACCAGAAAACGCAAGCGTTCCAGGATTTCCTTGACGATACGACCGCCGATGAATTGTTGACGCTCGGTGAGCTCAAGGTCCTCAAAAAACTCGAGCGACTCGCGGCACGACAGGCAACAAACCTCATAAATGGACTTGCCGCCCACGGTGACGGCGAGCATCTCGGGGCGCAGGCGAGCACCATGGCAGCTCGAACACGGCTCCTCGCGAATGTACTTCTCCAGGCGCGCCTTAGTGTTCTCGTTGGTCGTCTCGGTATAGCGCTCGTACAGGATATTGCGCACGCCCGAAAACTTGGTGTCCCACTGGCTGCGACGACCGTCGAGCTTTTGATAGTCCACCGAAATCTTCTTGTCGCCCATGCCATCCAAAAATGCACGGCGCACTCGCGGAGGTAGGTCTTCCCACGGTGTATCCGCGCTCACCTTAAAGTGCTTACAGACCGCGGCGAAGATCTGGGGGTAGTAGTTCGAATTGCCGAACAGGCTTCCAAAGACCCCATCGGCAATCGACTTCGACGGGTCCTCAATCAGCGCCTCGGCATCGACCGTTTTCTTAAAGCCCAGACCATCGCACTCGGGACACGCACCATAGGGCGCGTTGAACGAAAAGTCGCGGGGTTGTAGGTCGTCGATGGAGTGCCCGTGCTCCGGGCACGCCAGAGCCAACGAATACTCCAGCAGCTCGCCCTCGGTTCCCTCGGGAGCATCGCGATCGGGCAGCATGTACACGTTCACATTGCCGTGTGCCAAGGCAGTCGCCTGTTCAACCGACTCGGCGATACGGCCCAGAGAGTTTTCCCGAATCACGATGCGGTCGACTACGACCTCGATATCGTGCTTGAACTTTTTGTCCAGATCGATGGGGTCGTCGAGCGAGCGTACTTCGCCGTCGACACGCACGCGGCTAAAGCCCTCAGCCCGAAGATCCTCGAACAATTTTGCGTACTCGCCTTTGCGCCCGCGCACCACCGGTGCCAGCACAAACGCACGACGACCCTCTCCCGCTGCCAGGACCTTATCGGCGACCTGGTCGGTGGTCTGGCGTTCGATAACGCGACCGCACTCGGGGCAGTGTGGCGTGCCCACGCGTGCAAAAAGCAAGCGAAGGTAGTCATAAATCTCAGTTACAGTACCCACCGTCGAGCGCGGATTCTTGGACGTCGTCTTCTGATCGATCGAGACGGCCGGCGAAAGGCCGTCGATCGAGTCTAGATCGGGCTTGTCCATCTGGCCTAAAAACTGGCGCGCATAACTCGACAGGCTTTCCACGTAGCGACGCTGACCCTCGGCATAGATCGTGTCAAACGCCAGCGAGCTCTTGCCCGAGCCCGAAAGACCGGTAATGACCACGAGCTCGTCGCGCGGGATGGAAACATCGATATTGCGCAGGTTGTGTTCGCGCGCACCACGGATAACGATAGAAGAATCAGACATGGAAGCTCCTTGCCTCCTATAACCTCAAATCACACTGTCGATGAGTTTAACGCACTCAACGCGCACAGATGTTCGTAATACAAGATTCGCAGACCTTTTGCTTTGCGTGTCGGGTGCTTTGTTTCTCGAAATGCCGTGGAAAGGTTAGAGTAATCTAAAACTGAACTTAATTTGCTGTAACAGAGGAACGTCCATGACCGAAGATATCCCCCTTGAAATCACTTCGAGTGGCATGGCCAATCTGCCCATATTCATCGCCGTCCTTATCGTGGCCGCCGTCGTCGTGCGCGTGTATTTTTCAATCAGACACAACGAAAAACCGCCCATTGCCCGCGTCTTTTGGTGCGCGATGCTCCTCATCCCGCTCGGCATGGTAGCTGCATGGATTACGAATCAATTGCTCGTAAATGAGGACTGTTCCCTATGGGTCCTTTCTTATTCGGCGCTCGGTGCTGCCGCCGTCATACTTCTTGTCGAGCCCTTGGTTTCGGGACTTATCGACCAAACCGATCTTGCGACGGGAACGGTTGCCTGTATTTGCCGCGACATCCTTGTCGTCGCCGCTGTTTCAGCGCTCTCGTTCGTTTCACTCGAAATTGCCTGCAACGAAACGTTCTATCGCATTCCCGCCAACTCATTCGGGTTTTCCGTTGGGCTGCTCGCGACGGTTCTGCTCTCCCTTTATTTGCTGGGACAGCGTCATGGAGGCGTCATGGCCCTCGTGCCCGTCGTCTGTTGCACCCTTGGCATTGCCGAGCACTTCGTCATAACGTTTAAAGGCGAGGCCATCCTGCCGAGCGACATTTTGGCATTGGGCACCGCAATGGAAGTAAGTGAGGGATATGAGTTCACCTTCACTGCAGGAATCGTAACCTCACTCGCCCTGCTGGAGATTTCCCTGGGGCTTCTTTCGCTTATCCGACCGCGAAAGCTCCGTACGCCCGCCCATGTCTTCCCCGCAATCGCCGCTAACCTCTGCGCTTTTCTGCTAGTGACCGTTGTGGGGCTCTTGGGCTTTTCCAACATCGACTTGGAGCAGTCGCTGGATTTTGGATTTGACCGTTGGCAGCCCATCACCACGTATGCGTCTCAGGGTTTTATCACTTCGTTCACCGAAATGGTCAACGAGTTGCCCATTGAAAAGCCCGAAGACTATACGCCCGATGAGGCGCAGAGCATCGAACAGGAGCTCGCCGCCGCCTACGACAGCACGTATGGCTCGAGCGAGCAGCGCGCGGCGGCCGTTGCCCAGTTCAATGAAATCAAGCCGACGATTGTTGCCGTCATGAACGAGAGTTTTAGCGACCTTTCGTGCTTTGAGCAGCTCCAGGCGGCCGGGTACACCGGTCCCGCATTCTACAACTCGCTTCCCGACACACTTGTTCGCGGCACCATGCTCGCTTCGGTCACCGGTGGCGGAACGGCGAACTCCGAATTCGAATTTTTGACCGGAGCGACAACGGCCTTTGCCGGATTAGGCAAAATCCCCTATCAGCTGTATCAGATGAATAGTGTCAACAGCCTGGCAAAGGACCTTAAAGAGCTTGGGTATACTACTACTGCTATGCACCCGCAAAACCCCGTCAACTACCATCGAGATAAAATCTATCAGCAGCTGGGTTTTGGAGACTTTCTTTCAATCGGCGATTTCGAAGGTGCGCCCTATTACCATGCCGGCGTATGCGACTACGCCACCTACGACAAGATACTCGACCTGCTCAGAACCGACGAAGCCCCGCAGTTCATCTTTGACGTCACGATGCAAAATCACGGCGGCTACGACTATGGCACCGTTCCCGCCGAAGAGCTGACAAACTATTGGGTCGAGGGAGCCAGCGAGGGCGCCAATAGCGCGCTCAATACCTATCTCACCTGCATCAATGCATCCGACCGGGACCTCGAGTACTTTATCAATGAGCTCCGCAATATCGGCAGACCGGTTGTTCTTGTCTTTTTTGGCGACCATCAGCCGAGCGCCGCAACGACTCTCAACGACGAGCTGTACCCTCAGGAAGATACGGCAAGCCACGCTTTCCGTATCTATCAGTCGACCTATTTCGTCTGGGCCAACTATGAAATCGCCGGCAATACCGAGCTCAACGTCTACGACACCGTCGGGGCAAACGAGATTGCAGCTATTACCCTTAATAAGATCGGCGCCCCGCTCACTGACTATCAAAAGGCCCTGCTTGCAACAAGGTCAGATGTGCCCACCATCAATGTCGCCGGCTATATTGGTGCCGACGGGCTGCGCTACGACTTGGAATCTGAAGACAGCCCATACGCCTCGACGATCGACAAGCTGCAGCGCATGCAATACCTCGAGTTCGCCAGCAAAGTTCAGTAAGCCCGCCCATTCGCTTGGACCCATCGTATTGCAAGCACGCTCGGCCCAAATGCATCGCAAATGACTCCCGCTCGCAAACGAGGGTACAATGACGCCCGTGTCACACCGCGGGGCTCCGGCCCCAACATATACAAAGGAGTCATACATGGGTTGCGAGCACGCACAAGCAGCCGGCGGACAATCAACGCCGTCGCAATTTGAAGAGAATACGCTGTCGGAGGTCAAGCGCGTTATCGCTGTGCTTTCCGGCAAGGGAGGCGTCGGCAAGTCGTTTGTGACGGGCGCCATCGCAACCGAGCTCGCCCGCCGCGGCAACAAGGTTGGCATTCTCGACGCCGACATCACCGGCCCCTCCATCCCCAAAATGTTCGGCATGAGCGGACGCCATGTCCATGCCCTCGGCAACCTCATGCTGCCCGAGATCTCCGAGCACGGCGTCAAGGTCATGAGCTCCAACCTGTTGCTCCAAAACGAAACCGATCCCGTCCTTTGGCGTGGCCCGGTTATCGCGGGCGCCATCAGGCAATTCTGGAGCGAGACCTCGTGGGGCCCCATCGACTACCTGCTGGTCGATATGCCTCCGGGAACGGGTGACGTCGCGCTCACCGTTTTCCAATCGCTGCCCGTCGATGGCATCGTCATCGTCACGAGCCCGCAAGACTTGGTCTCGATGATCGTCGCCAAGGCAGTCAACATGGCCGAGAAGATGAACGTCCCTATTCTGGGCATTGTCGAGAACATGAGCTATATCGAGTGCCCCGACTGCGGCAAGAAGATCGAGGTCTTTGGTAAGAGCAAGCTCCCCGAAGTCGCCGAGCGCTACAACCTCGACATCTTGGGTCAGCTTCCCATCAATCCGTCACTCGCCGAGGCCTGCGATAAGGGTGAAGTCGAGACCGCACTGCCCGATGACATGCTGCCCAAGGCCGTCTCCGCCGTTGAGGCCATCGCCCCGCACAAGACAGACGAGGCCTAAGTGAACGCAAGCGCCTTCTATGACGTCTTGGTGATCGGCGGCGGGGCCTCGGGCCTCGCCGCCGCCATTACGGCGGCGCGTGTCGACAAAAGGGTCTGCGTCGTCGAGCGCGACGTCGCCTGCGGTCTCAAGCTGCTCGCAACCGGAAACGGCCGCTGCAACCTCTCAAACGAATCCATCGACATTCGGCGATATAACCGCCCCGCCTTTGTCGAATCCATCATGGGCCCCCAACCCGAGCAAGATCTCGAGAGTTTTTTCTCCTCGCTGGGCATCATGACGATCCGTGAGGAAGGCCGCCTATACCCGCGCTCCCTTCGCGCCGAGTCGGTTCGCGATGCACTCCTCAATGCATGCGAGCGTTTGGGCATCACCCTACTCTGCGGAACTAACGTCATTGCGGCTCATAAGGCTTCCGAAGGCTGGACGCTTCAGATCGACCGTCCCGCTCATGTACTCAAACCCAAAAAGCACGGCGACCGAAAGACGGAGCTCCGTTCGCTTCGAAAGGCGTTAGCCGATACTCCTCGCACGAGCGATGCCCTGCAGGCAAGGGCCGTGGTTATCGCTACGGGCGGCAACCCCACCGGCATCGCCGAGGTGTTTAGCCTTCCCTTGACGCCCCTGCGCCCCGTCCTGTGCCCCGTATCGGCATCAGTCGTCGGCGACCGGACGGCACTCGGAACTCTGGATGGTCTGCGCGTCCGAGCCCGCTTAACGCTCTCGCGCAGCCACGAAGAGCTCTGGCGAGAAGATGGCGAAGTGCTGTTCCGTGCCTTCGGCATCTCAGGCGTCGCCGCCTTCAATCTCTCTCGCCGTATCAACCAGGGCGACACTGTTCTGATCGACTTCTTTCCAGATTTCTCCAAAGATGAGCTGCTCGATACGCTCGAGCAGCGTGTCAACGTGCTCGGCGATTTTTCGCCCCGAAACTCCCACTGGCTTGACGGCATGCTCGCCCCGCAGCTCTCACACGTCGTCTGTACGGCATTCGAGCGGTGCCATCCCGGCTCGCGCGATGTCATCCACCTGGTCTCAATCCTCAAGCACTTTAAACTGTCCGTCGAAGGGACGGCAGAGGAGCGCTCAGCACAGGTCACGCGTGGCGGCATATCTATCGAGTGCGTCTCGACACCCAATCTTTACGTGAACAGCACCACAGGCGCCCCGCTTTACGTCTGCGGAGAAGCGCTCGACATCGACGCCGATTGCGGAGGCTTTAACCTTGCGTGGGCCTGGATCTCGGGTATTCGCGCTGCAAGCAGCCTGTAGCCGCGCAGTCTATAATCAAAAACGCATTCGGGCCGTCTGGGATACCGGACGGCCTCTTTCTTGCCTCTAAGGAGACCTCGATGATCGAAATCACCCAAGTCAACGCGACGCTCGATGAGGCCGGCGACGAAAACGCCTGCCTTGCTATTGGCAGACGCGCCGTCAAACGAGCCCTGCGATGCGAGGATTCCCAGATTAAAGCCATTGAGCTCCATCGCAAGTCAATCGACGCCCGTAAAAAGCGAGATGTTCATTTTATTTTGAGCTTTCGAGTTGAGCTGACAAGCTCCCGACTCGAACAGGAAGTGGTCGACCGCGTCGCCGAGCGCAACCGCTCGCGCATCCGCATGGTTGACGGCGAGGCTCCTTCATTCCCCAACCCCGTCCCGAATGCACCCAAGGGGCGTCCCGTCGTTGTCGGCGCCGGTTGCGCCGGTCTCTTCGCCGCCCTGACCCTTGCCGAAGCGGGCCTTAAACCCCTGCTCATCGAGCGCGGCGACCCGGCATTTCGCCGCTCACATGCGATCGACCTCTTTCTAAAGGAGCGCATCCTCGACCCCGAGAGCAATATCCAGTTTGGTCTGGGCGGCGCGGGGACCTTCTCGGACGGCAAGCTCAATACGGGAACCAAAAATCCCGCCCATCGCCTTATCCTCGAGACCTTCGTCGAAGCGGGCGCTCCCCGCGATATTCTATGGGATGCAAAACCGCATATTGGCTCCGACATCCTCCCCGCCGTCGTTACCAGCATCTCCCAGCGCATTGAACAGCTCGGCGGTGTCGTCCGTTATCGAACGAAGCTCGTCGACATTCGCGTCGACGCGTCTGGCGCCATCACCGGTATTGGTGTCCAATCGTCCCAAGACGCTGCTTACGAGTCAATCGAGACAAAGCACCTCATCCTCGCCTGTGGGCATTCTGCTCGCGATATTTTTGAGCTCCTTAAGGACCACAACGTGGCCCTCGCACAAAAGACCTTTGCCATGGGCGTTCGCATCGAGCATCCGCAGCGCGACATCGACCGAGCCCAATATGGAGCCTCGGCGGGACATCCAGCGCTCGGGGCGGCCCCCTACAAACTTGTTGCCCATCTTCCCAACGGCCGCAGCGTGTTCTCGTTTTGCATGTGCCCCGGCGGACAGGTTGTTGCCGCCTCTTCAGAACCGTGCCATCTGTGCGTCAACGGGGCCAGTCTCAATGCCCGCGACGGACGCAACGCAAATGCCGCCCTGCTCGTTAACGTCACGCCTGAGGACCTTCCCAACGATGACCCGCTCGCCGGCATCGAGCTCCAGCGTGCCTGCGAGGCGGCCGCCTATCGCCTGGGCGGTTCCAACTGGAACGCACCGGCACAACTCGTCGGAGATTTCCTCGCAGGACGCGCCAGCAAGGCGCCCGGAAAGGTAAAGCCCACCTATCCGCTCGGTGTGACCTGGACGGCAATTGACGAAGCCCTGCCGCAGCATATCGTCGAGTCGCTCCGCCTTGGACTTCCCCTACTCGGAAAAAAGCTACGAGGCTACGACCGCCCCGATGCCGTTCTTACTGGCGTGGAGACTCGTTCGAGCTCACCGGTCACTATCACCCGAGACCGAACGTGCCATGCCGTGTCGACCCCGGGCCTCTACCCTTGTGGTGAGGGAGCCGGATATGCCGGCGGCATCATGAGCGCGGCCACCGACGGCATCCGTTGTGCCGAAGCCCTGATCGCAGACATCTAACGCACGAATTCCAGCGCGCAAAAGACACAGGCCCCGAGCTCAACGAGAAGTTCGGGGCCTGCACTCTATTTCTTAAACCGTGCACCCTGGCGTTTTCTGCCCGATGCGAACGTGGAACCCTTGCGGGCCTGCGAACGTAAGCGCTCGATCGTCTCGTCCTCAGACGCACCCTCGAGCATCGCCCGAATCTGAACGACAGCATCGCGCAGGCGCGCCGCCTCCTCAAAGTCCATGGCGGCAGAAGCGTTGCGCATATCCTCTTCCATGGTTTCGACGATCCGCACAAGCTCGTCATGCGGCAGTTCTTCCAACTGCTCCGCAAGTGTCTGCTCGGGTGCCACCGTTTCCGGCACGCCGCCCTCGCCCGACTCATCGGGCGTATAGAATGCGCCATGGCCAAGGGAGTCGCCCTTCGAGCGCCCCTTGGAACCCACAGCCTTTTCGGCCTCGGCAATAAAGCTCGAAATGTCGTTAATGGCCTTGCGGACCGTCTTGGGCACAATGCCATGCTCTTCGTTATATGCCATCTGAATCTCGCGACGGCGCTGCGTCTCCTCGATGGCTTCTTTCATCGAATCGGTCACAACGTCTGCATACATGATGACCTCGCCGTCGGCATTACGGGCCGCACGGCCAATCGTCTGAATCAACGAACGGCGATTGCGCAAGAAGCCTTCCTTGTCAGCGTCGAGAATTGCCACCAGCGAGACCTCGGGGAGATCCAGACCCTCGCGGAGCAGGTTGATGCCAACGAGAACATCAATCTTTCCCTCGCGCAGCGTTCGCAGGATCTCGACACGGTCCATCGTCGCTGTATCGGAGTGCATGTAGTTGACCTTAATGCCGGCATCGAGCAGGTGATCGGTCAGATCCTCGGCCATGCGCTTGGTCAGCGTGGTCACCAGCACGCGCTCCTTACGGGCCACGCGCTCGCGAATCTCGTCCTCAAGATCGTCAATCTGGCCTCGGACCGGACGAACGTCGATTTTGGGATCGAGCAGGCCGGTCGGTCGAATGATCTGTTCAACATCGTTTTGACTCACACGCAACTCATAGTCGCCTGGCGTGGCCGAGACGTAAATGAACTGCGGAATCCTCGCCTCAAACTCATCGAAACGAAGCGGGCGGTTATCGAGCGCCGACGGAAGACGAAAACCATGCTCAACAAGCGTAACTTTGCGCGAACGGTCGCCTTCGTGCATACCGCGAATCTGCGGCACCGTCACATGGCTCTCGTCGATGATGCAAAGCATATCCTTGGGGAAGTAGTCAATCAAGGTAAACGGCGGTTCACCCGGCTTACGTCCATCCAGATGGCGCGAGTAGTTTTCGATGCCGTTGCAAAAGCCCATCGTCTCGAGCATCTCGAGGTCATAATCGGTCCGCTGCTGCAGACGTTGCGCCTCGAGCAACTTGTCGGTCGCCTTGAGCTCCGCCACGCGCTTCTCGCACTCTTCGCTGATTGATTTCAGGGCCGCCTTGACCTTTGGCTTCTCGGTCACGTAGTGCGAAGCCGGCCACACGGGAATCGCTTCGTACTCACGTAGCATTTCGCCGGTGACCTCATCGATCTCGGCAATCAGCTCGACCTCGTCGCCAAAGAACTCAAAGCGCAACGGATGCTCGGCATAGGGCGGATATACGTCGACAACATCGCCGCGCACGCGGAAGGTGCCACGTGCCAAATCATAATCGTTGCGATCGTACTGGATATCGATAAGCGCATGGATAAAGTCATCGCGCTCGAGCGGCACCTTCTTGTCGACGTTCGGGGCTAGGCCCGCATAATCCTCGGGAGAGCCAATGCCATAGATACACGAGACCGATGCGACAACGATCACATCGCGTCGAGAGAGCAGTGACGCGGTCGCCTGATGGCGCAGCATCTCGACCTCTTCGTTAATCGAGGAGTCTTTCTCGATATATGTATCGCTTTGCGGCACATACGCCTCGGGCTGATAGTAGTCGTAATACGAGACGAAGTAGACCACAGCGTTATTGGGAAAGAACTCTTTGAGCTCGCTTGCAAGCTGAGCGGCGAGCGTTTTATTCGGAGCCATGACCAGCGTCGGCTTTCCCAGGGCCTCAATAGTCTTTGCCATCGTGAAGGTCTTGCCCGAACCAGTCACACCCAGCAAAACCTGATAGCGGTCTCCGTCCCTCACGCCCTGCACAAGCGACTCAATGGCCTTTGGCTGGGAACCTGCAGGCTCATAGGGAGACACGACCTCAAACGGCACCTCAGAGCCCTCAACGCCAAAGCGTTTGAGCTCTCCGCCAACACGCTCAACTTCAAAATCCGCCATGGATACTCCTAACTCATACATCTGCAGTATACGCAGGCGGCAGGCATAGTCCTATACGAACCGGTCGGGATAGAGGGTCTTATAGCGAACCCAGGCATTATTGACACGAATCAAATAAGCTTGCGTCTCGGGGAAGGTAATCGCGTTATGGAGCGATGTGTTTTGCTGCGCCCACCCATCGACATTGCCCATTCCGGCATTGTAAGCAGCAATAGCGCTATCCGTCGAGCCATTGAAATATGTCAGCAGGTACGAGAGATATGCGCACCCAAATTCAATATTCGAAGCGGGGTCATTCAGGTTATCGGCAGAATACTCGTCCCCGTCGACAAGGCCCTTGGCGATCATATCCTGAGCGGTTTCGGGCATAAGTTGCATGAGACCTTGGGCGCCCTGGTTTGATTCCGCCTCGGGATCCCAGTTTGATTCCGACTTGATGACGGCACATACCAGATACGGATCGAGATTATGCGAAATGCTGGACTGCTTTACATACGCCTCATAGTCAATCGGATAGAACGGTTTAAAGAAAGCGGCGGGAGCACACGAGTAAACGAGCGAGATAAGGCCAAAGACGAAAACGACAGTCAGGGGCACAAGGCGATACCACGTAAAGAAGCGCGTCTTAGGCATCTGTCGTCCCCTTATCCGTAGCGTCCATAAGGCCATGGCGGGCAAGCCATGCGTCCAGTTGTACAAAGAGCGAGCTATCGCCCGCCGCGTTATCAATCACGGTAGTGGCTAGACTGCAAAGCGAAGACTCATCGGGCTGGCAAGCACAGCGAGCATCAAAATCGGATGCCTCCATACCACGGTGAATAGCGCGTTCGCGACGGACCTCCAAAGGAGCGCTAACAACCATAATTTCATCCGCAAGGCCAAAGGCGTCCTCAAAGCCAGCTGGAGCAGATACTTCGACCGCCGCAAAGGGATAGCGAGGAGTCGAAACCGTACAGCAGACAGGATCGAGAATCCTCAGCGAAAGCTGCTCAATGAGAACGGGGTGCACAATGCTATTGAGCCTTGCAACCGCATCAGGAGAGGCAAAAGCTCGAGAAGCGAGGATGTTACTTCGAACGCCGCCCTCCTCGTCCAAAATATCCCAGCCAAACTCTTCAGCAAGAGCATTGACGATATCCGACCCCGGCACGTACAGCGATTTGGCAAGAACGTCTAAATCGATAAGCAGGGCTCCGCGAGATTCCAGATAGCGGCAGGCAGTCGATTTACCCGAAGCAATATTGCCCAAAACAAAAACGGTAAACATCAAGCCCTCCCTAACGTCAATGCGAGATATTATCGCGCAAATACAAAGCGACAGTTCAAAAAACAGCCAAACAGTAAGAGAGTCAAAAGAAGGGCCCGTTCACAAGGGACAGCTTGGATATAACGCAAAAAAGGGGGAGGCCGCGAGGCCTCCCCCTTCTACATTCCCAATGGCGGCTCGGTGCCGTCCACCGGTCAGCGGCGCCCTGGCCTCCCACGGGCTGACCCCGCAGTACTCTCGGCGCGATGGGGCTTAGCTTCCGGGTTCGGAACGGGACCGGGCGTGCCCCCCATGCTCTGGCCGCTGACCGGTGGGCGGCGCCCACCGTATCTTCGGTGTCCGGGTGTCTCCCTCACGTGCCCTGGGGGCCGCATGGCGTATAGGGGGGAGTGACTCGGGGGCATCCTCGTGCCCGGACCGCGCATGAGCGCTTGTCCCGCGGGCCGCGAGGTGCGGTTCCGGAAGAGCTCGGGCGATTAGTGCGGCTCGGCTGAGGACGTCGCCGTCCTTGCACCTGCCGTCTATCGACCAGGTAGTCTACCTGGGCCCTTACCGGAAGGAGAACTAATCCCTGGAACGGCTTCCCGCTTAGATGCCTTCAGCGGTTATCCGCGCCGCACGCGGCTACCCGGCCGTGCCGTTGGTCGACAACCGGTTCACCGGAGGTGCGTCCACCCCGGTCCTCTCGTACTGGGGGCAGCCTCCATCGATTCTCCTGCGCCCACGGAGGATAGGGACCGAACTGTCTCACGACGTTCTGAACCCAGCTCGCGTACCGCTTTAAACGGCGAACAGCCGTACCCTTGGGACCTGCTCCAGCCCCAGGATGCGATGAGCCGACATCGAGGTGCCAAACCTTGCCGTCGATGTGGACTCTTGGGCAAGATCAGCCTGTTATCCCCGGAGTACCTTTTATCCGTTGAGCGACGGCCCACCCACTCGGGGCCGCCGGATCACTAGAGCCTGCTTTCGCACCTGCTCGGCTTGTGGGCCTCGCAGTCAAGCCCGCTTGTACTCTTGCATTCAAAAGGACGGTTGCCGACCGTCCCGAGCGGACCTTCGCGCGCCTCCGTTACCCTTTAGGAGGCGACCGCCCCAGTCAAACTGCCCGCCTGGCACGGTCCCCGAGCCGGTTGACGGCCTCGGGTTAGGACGCCGGTCGCGCGAGGGCAGTATTCCAAGGGCGGCTCCCCGGGGGCTGGCGCCTCCGGATCGATGCCTCCTGCCTATCCTCTACACGCGGGACCAGCGGCCAATGCCAAGCTGCAGTGAAGGTTCACGGGGTCTTTCCGTCCTTCCGCGGGTAAGTCGCATCTTCACGACCAGTGCAATTTCACCGGGTCCATGGTCGAGACAGCGCCCAAGTCGTTGCGCCTTTCGTGCAGGTCGGAACTTACCCGACAAGGAATTTCGCTACCTTAGGACCGTTATAGTTACGGCCGCCGTTTACCGG